>ENA-OREC01002515-OREC01002515.1-marine-metagenome-genome-assembly--contig:-NODE-2515-length-10161-cov-12.223622_pt1 | contig 10161 bp, 3 predicted proteins | sample MGYA00248626_ERZ508543 | MGnify/ENA primary metagenome ERZ508543 (study PRJEB26211, sample SAMN05518279) | marine metagenome | isolation source: Puget Sound, Washington, USA | host: Bankia setacea...
GCATACAGATTATTCAGATTGACAGTAGACATTTGCTTTCTTACTATATGCCAATTTCACTTGTGTACTACTATATGCGCGTATTTTGTGACACATGGACTTGTTAGACTTTATTTTTATTCATTATTATAATCAATTTTCTGTTATATTAACACAATATAACTACAACTAATACAAATCTGTATATAAACACACTGATGACAGAAACATAATACTGTGAAAGGTAGTATGTATGTCTGTATGGAATATTGAGTGAAAATAAAGGTCAGGGTAGACTGATATTGGCACGTCGATCTCCTTTAAAGCGATCTCCTTTGGGCAAATCACATAGTATGAGAAAAATAATGTAATGGATAAGATCTGGTATAGAAATCCTTCGAAGTCGGAGGTCATTGGCCGTTGTGGCAGGGATGAAAAAAACGAATGGCCACGCAGAACCGACAAAAAGTTGAACGCTAAAAAACACTAAAAAAACCCAACATAGTACAAAGAGGTCGCTTTAAAGATTTTGAACAACGGTTGCGTGTATGTAACACGGTCCGTTATAACGCGGTCCGTTATAACGTGGTGTATATAAAGCAGTCCTTTATAACGCGGGTTTTTTCACGTGGACTCCGACGACCGCGTTATAATGGAGTTGCGGTGTATGAGTTTTTCTTGTATATATATAGCCATCCACATGATACATCAGAGGAATAATTGTAACTTGTACGTAGTCTGAGCCTATAGAGAGTTCTAATTGAGTTACATTATTTATATTCAGTATTCATCCTGGACCCCCTCTAAGTTTGGTTTCTTTAATGGCATTTATTTAGGCATAGGCAGTCCATGGAAAGTTTGCGCTAATTGCATATTTGTATTTAATTTGAAATAGCATGATATTTAAAGGTTTCGTTCTCAAAATTTTGTTTGTGTTTTGAGTTAATTTTGAGTCAGATATGTGGTAATATTGTGACCAATGATACCAGTCCCATTGAACATGATCTAACTAGATATTTATCACGCACACAAACCCCGGTGGGGGGGGGGGAAACATAATTATGTGGTACAAAAGGGTTTATATTTTACAAACAATTATCGGTTAAGGTGGCTTGCAAAGCATCAACCTATTTATTATCTATTATAATCTGATATATTATGTTATCACAATAAAAATAATAGTGGATATCTGGTACAATGCTAATAAACATTTAATTACCTCCCTTTAATGGTATTTTTCCAAAATATAGGTTTTTGTCAGATTTTGAAATACCTTATAACCTACAGCAACTAAACGATAGTTCTCTAATTTAATATTATACTTATCAAATATAAAAAAAGAAGAAGTATAAACCCTATGAATTAATTAGGCCTGGAAATACATAGGTTATGCATAAACACTGTTAGAGCAAAGCAAATAACCCATGATTATGCCACGGGACCCAAGCCTTCATGACTTGGAACCTGCCAATCAGGGTTTATACTAAAGCTGGGAAAAGAAGCAGGAGGACTTGTGTCTCATCCTGTGCCGACATCCCCAGGACAATTAAACACATTCATATTCTCATAACACCTTTCTCAACCAGCATCTTGGTCAGTTAACAAATATTATAGTCAATTAACTCACAAAAAGAAAACACCCTGTTCGCACTACTAAGTATCTACATTGAAAAATTTTGAACCAGGATTATGCTCCTCCATTCACGCCATCAGGTTTCATACAGCAACTATGTAAAGTTTCATCAGTATCAGTTCATCCCGTTAATTTTTAGGAGGACATTACCAGTCATTTGGACAGACAGACAAGGTGATTTCTATGCATACAAAATTTATTTCATATTTTTTATGTGGATTTGCAAGTCACAATTTATAGAGTATTGTCTGTGTACAACCCCAGTATTTTTTAACAATTAAAGCTTACAATATAATCATATCTTGTTTTAGGCAAGTTTTGATATATGTACATGACTGCTAAGTGTCAAACAATATTTTGGTGGCGCTACATTAGGAAGGGGTTCAACCAAGCCTGTTATTTTGATATTTGCTATGACAGTTACGATATTCCACAATAAATGGTCATAAATCATTTTTTAATGTCCTCAATATTATAAATTAAAGCAAATGTCATGAAAATAATTCACAACAAGACATCAATTAAAAGACATGTAACTCTTAAAATGTCATAAGAATTGAAGCCATGTCTCTAAGTCTCTTGTGTTGAGTTGTGTGTGAATCAACAGTTTTAATACCGCCTCCTCGATAGCCTAGTGGTAGAGTGCTGGCTTCGAGTGCGGGAGGTCCCGGGCCCAATCCCCAGTCACGGAATGCGTCATACCAAAGACATTATAAAAATGGTACCAGTAGTGCCATTGTTTAGCACTGAACAATGAAATGGGAAAATACTGGCTCTTTCTCAAGAATTAAGATAAGAAAATAAATCTAATGGATAATATCTGGGATAGAAAATCCTTCAAAGTCGGAGGTCATTGGCCGTTATGGTGGGAATGAAAAAAAAGGAAGACCACGCAGAACTGACAAAAGTCGAACGCTAAAAAAATAAGAACAAAAAAGCAACAGTTTTAATTGCTACATGCTTTCAACTTTAGCTAGCGGTAGATTCAGTTGTATAAGATTAATTTCAGTGCAATAAAATACTCCCACAAATTAATCAAATCTTTTTCTCACCATTTTATTTTGTTCTCCTTAAAAAAAAAAGAGTTTTAATTGGAACCCACACATTGCTTTTTTATCTATTTAGAACTGTTCTGAAGATGTCGCCTTCCAGCTTGGGGCTAGTGACATAATGAATTGAAGGGAGGTGCAAACGAGATAGAGCCAAGCTATCATAGAAACTATCGTTTGCCGTTGCCGCAGGACCTGTTATTATAATTTAGAAACATTCATGTTGTCTGGGGAATGTAAATATTCTGTGAACTCTTTAAACATTTCTAATTTTCCAGCAATCCTTAGACGCCAGATTATCTGTAGCATTTATACCACTGATCTTCTAATATGCCCTTAAGGCAGTCATAGCTTATGTTTACCTATTAGTCAAATGGAATTCCAGCAGGAAAAAGCGATACCTCTTCTATTAATGTAGATCTTTAGGTATTATTTTTATTACCTGGAATGATAACTATTAGCACTGAGATAAACTTGATGTAGAAGCAGCTCACCCCTTGTTTCTAAGGTCATACCTGTTTAATCTGCCATAGATATAATCCTGCTTCAAACACCTCCCACAGAAAGCACCCAGCAGAAAGCACCCAGTTTTCCAATACCAAGGTTGTGCACCAGGGTATATGCATCTCAAACTAAAAACTTCCAATCAAAGTTCTGTATTAAGTACGTACTAAGTAACTCTTGTTTTTACACTATCGTTAAATTCATACTTGCAAGTGTTCTGTTGGAGTTCAAAACAGTTCTAAGGTTTTTGAAGAACACATTGCTGGGCTGTTAATGTTGACTGAAAGCGAGATTTATCCCTTAAAGAGTGTGATATCTAGTAAGTTTGCCTGTGACTGTTTAGCCAAGAGTTTAATTATTTGTGCAATTGCGTCAAACTGGAAAAATGTAAGTAAGGTTATGCCCCTGGATCTTTATACAGTGTAAGCATCAAAGCAAGTCATTTTGTTGAAAGTCAGACTGGTGTACGATTTCAAAATACGGTTTCCTATAATGCTTCAGTTATTTTTCATGTACTTTTGCTTGTCAGGGATTCAGGTTAAATTTACTGCTGCGAGAGAAATTCTTAGCCTCTTACAAATGTGTCCTTACTCTCAAATAATTACCTCTACAGGCATTATAAACCCATCTCAAGTCTCCATACATATTGACCTTGGCCTTAAGGCAGTCATGTCCAGGATGGGGTAGCATGTAAATGATAAGTGTTTGAACATGTACTTGCCATAGCTTGTAGATTGATCTGGCATGCCAAATTTTAGAGGAAACATGCAACAAACCTGTCAACAAGTGTTCATAACATAGTTAAGAACTGTTTCACCTAGCTCATAAATTTTATGTGTTCTAAATGAATCTTTTCTCAAAATAATTCACCTTTCGGGTATTTTAATAGCTTTGGCGTTATTATCAGTTAAAAGCTGCAAGTGGTTTTTGGCAGAACAAGTTTTCCGATACAAGTATCCATGGGTGTATAATAGAATGGGTGTGCTCTTTCAAACCCTTTTCATATTAACCTCATTTCCATGGCAATAATTCCACGGCTAATGTGAGTAATAAGATTGTCTGAGAGTCTATCGTAAATGGCCGTATAAATTGTCTTAACTCTAGATCTTGGTGAATAAATAAACATTAGTGGTGAACTTGGAGAATCAAATACTTGAACTAAAGATGTTTTTATTATAGTCCATTGGTAATAAGTACAGATAGATGGGAAAAGTCAAACCTTAAAGTCAGCAAGTATTCCAATCCAATATTAATAGAAAATGTCTGTAATGCCTGTTTGTATGACTTGGTATTTAACAATTATTTTCCATTTTTTTCCTTTTTTTCCACTCAAAATCATCTCTATTGTGGTAGATTTTATACGGTATTACCCGGTACTGTGAATATGTTGTGCATATCAACTAGTAGAAATAGATCTAGAGCCAAGGATTCTCTCGAGTGCAGCCAATAAACACTTTTATCAATCCGAACCTTCCGGTAACATTGAAGCAATGTAGAGATTTAGTCACATTCAGGTTGTCTCCCTTGGTATATAAGAAAGGTACTCGTTGGTCTTTACTTTATGAACACAAACTGGATAGAACTATAAAATAGCTGAAAGCGCAAGCACTAACTAGAAGAGGCTTCTGAGGATTGAAGCTTTTATTCAAACCAAATAAAATAAATTACTTTCCATTGTAGTTTTAAGGTCAGAACTGCCTGTGTGGTCAAGAGTATTCCACCTAGCGTTGATGGAATTGGGAATTGTTTGCAGCAGTATTATTTATTGTTCGCGATAACAAATACTAAGATATTAGCGAGTAATTTATGAGGCATATTAGCATAGACTGACTAACAATGAATCGCAAATTCAAAGAGTTGTGAATATACGCAATTAAGTGTCAACTTTGCTATATTTTGAGGACGTTGTATTTCCCAATTTACAGTCTTTTATAATCACTAATGAAACCAACTGTGGCTGAGTACAAAATGTTGATGATTTAAATGAATATACTTCCCGACCCCAAAAAAAGAGTTTTCTACAAAAGTGTACAACAAAATGTATTCAATGTTTACATGCAGTTGGTCTAATGTGTATTTTTACGCAGGACACTTGCCCAAACGCAGAGGGGTAGTGTTGACCCCTTTTAAATATGTTTACTCATTTGTTATTATATCAAAGAGTTGTTTATACAAGGATTCTCTACAAAACAGGCCTCAATAAAGGTTCTAGCATTCCTCCAACATCTACTTCAAAAGTGACCTTGGACATCGGGAGTATGATCTCATCTTTCAGAAAGACGGTCAACTGCTCAAGGTCAAGGATACAAGTCAAGTAGGCTAACGCTAGATGGTTCTATCAGCTTCTTTAATTGGATAGCTGTTAGAACTGACTTGCTCACTCTCATCCGACGTCCAAACCACAGCTATGTGAGGATACAGGCATTAGTTAGGACTTGGGTTTGTAAGTTTGTACCAAATGTATAGCTAAGACGATCTGTGGCTTTTTACACTGACAGTCACATGGCTATAAGATTTAGTTGCTATTGCAGGGGATCTTACATTAACACAGATTTGTGGTTAGATACTTCCGACTAGGTACAACAGGGGAGCTTTTAGAGTATAATTAACATCAGAGTTTAGTATTGGTGGGCATGATTTACCCCTGAGTTAGCATAAACTCTACATACCTTTCACATACTTTCGATTGATGACTATAGTCGCTGATATGTGATCTTGACTCAGTTAATGTCCATCTAATGTAGAATACACTTAAATTAACAATTGTTAACGACTGATCAGATGACTCACCGTATTATCACTATCAAAATGATAACAGTTACGAATATCTTTTGTATTCAGTTTTGAATTTTCAGTAATTTTATATGCATGTTTCTGACATACCGTAATGTTTTGTTATTAATCAACATGACATTTGGAATAGTTCTCTCATATAATCTAAGTCTGTTAATTTATATCTTTGGCTTCCAATAATTTCTTTGTGTGTAACCCTACAATATTTGTTTAAGCGCCTATGTGTTGGTTTTAGCAGCTAGAAGACACTTGCCTCTTGCCTTTAAGTAATACACTGGACCTAGCTATGAAATAATCTTATAGATAGAAAGCATGACATACTCTAGTTACCAAGGATAGTTTCAATACTATATGGAACACACTGATCAAGAAATTATATTTTATTTGTGGCAGGGATGAACATAATTTTGAGCTTTTCCTTGGCGTACTTGTGATTAAATTGGCTACATTGGTAACTTAGTGTCGTGTATACTTACTGGGACGTAGACTGCAAAACTTGGGTATATTCACTAACCAGTAATTATTCAAAATTCACTTGAGCATAATGATATTTTGAACTGATTTTTATTTAAGTGTTCAAGGTGAATTTTTAAAATGACCTGTTAGTCCACTCTAAAAAGAAATCTGGTTGGATATATATATATAAGTTTCGCCTTGATACCAACACTGGACTGTAATGTAAACTCGTGATTGGTGGATAGTCGTGAGTTAGAGCCCCATCAAATGCCCTCGTTGTTTCCTTGAGCAAGAAACTTTACTTTCTTTGCTTAGTACTGGTTGGAACAGATTCGAGCGTGATTTACTAAAATAAATTAGTATAAACTAATGTAAAATCTTTGTTTAATAGTCTTATTTCGAATAATTATACATACCCGTAGCTTTCTTATTGATGCACTTAACTATTTAATATGTGCTTAAGACAGTTTCTTACTTTCAAAATACCAACGCATAGTAATATAGAACTCCCTTGAAGCTATTTTTGTTACATTTTAATTGAAATGTTCCATATTTTACAAGGATTTTGAAATAACGAAGTCAATATTTCAGGAACAAATATAGAGATAATTTAATTAATGTTTGATGTAGTTACAATTGCTGGAGATAGAAACTGAGTATTACAATTTTGGAGAGTTCTGAAAGCTAGCTGGTGTTTAAAGGTCGAGATATGATCATTTGTTACCATTATGGGTTGGAGCTCTTTTTAAATTCACCCCTTCCAGATGTCACTGTTACGTTAGGGGACATAAACAATAATCAAATATGTACACATGCCTACTAAAACCTCAAGCATCACTTAAGTCATTTAGCTATGTTTTACAAAGGCCTGGAAAACTGAATGCTGGGTCTCTTAAAGTTTTACTATATGAGGTCAGCTCTATTTTTTGTTACACAAGCACATGTATACTGGTTGCAGTGTAAGGGACTGTTGAGGGTGGTACCAAGGTGAAGGTCAAACGAAGGGTGATGTCATGCCTCATTATCTCCACTGACTGATCACTAACAGATGGTTATCCCCTAATTTGACAAGGCCCTTGAAATACGAGCCAATACCTGCCTAATCAACCAGCAATACAGGCTTATCAGCTCATCTCAAACATGGAAAATGCATTATCGTGCACTTTATGCCTCCTGTGGTAAAGCTTAATGTAAATTATGATTACATGGGAGGTTACTGCAGGGGGAGTGGAGGGTGGAGTGAAATTTTACTCAACTCAATTTACCGGGGTTTAAAATTTATTCCTTCTTAGATAAAAAAGCCATCCTAAGCCAAACATCAGGTTAACTACTTTTCTCACATTTTATGTCCTTCCCTTACTTTAGAGCAGGGTTTGAACATTGAAATATGACACTTATAACCAACAGATGGTGTCTAAAAGAATAACATTTCAACATCTTGCATGTAGTCACCCAATATCTAATAAACGATGGGTGGAAAGATAACTGGAGACTTGTCGGAATTATACAAAATATCAATGGATTAATTTAGTGTTTTCTGAACGTGCTATAACGGATGGCAGTGCTTGCTGTTATCAGTACCACAGCTGATTTCCATATTGTGTAGCTGATAATTCACAGCAGTCAACTCAAAAGTACGGTGTTTTTACAATATATTGATGTGCTGTCCATTAAACTGATGTGACATCCATCGAACAACACCCATTATATGTTTGTGATATAGAATGTGAAGCAATTTATCTTCTAACGAACTGCAGCGTCGTAATTTATGCAACATATTTAAAAGTTTTTAATTTATAGTGACCGTTTAAGTAATATACTCAATGTCATGTCCCTTTTTTGTGTAAATGAATAATCAACAAACAAAATTGATATTTCCTTTTTTGAAAGTCTCATTTTTATGAAAGGTAGTTTTAATTTTGTGTATATAATGATTTGTGATCTAACCCCAGTATATACATGTATGTAAAGATTTATAATTCCTTTACACCCAGATCCAATATATATCACATTTTAATGTCTGCTTCTTTTTCTCTATAACGTATTGTCTTGCTGCATACTGTCTCTCTTACCAAAGACTTTAAAAACACGAACAAATATCTATTGGGTCACTCTACTAAGTTAATAAATTTCCTAAAAAAATATTTGAAGGAATTAGCAAACATATATATTATGATAAATGCTTCTAATGAACTGAAATCTGTGTTTAGTTTTGAAGAAGAAAAACACACAAGATTGGTTTACCTACTTTCAAATAGTCGGCAAGTACTAAAAATCTTTTAAGACTGACCCGTTAAATATTATTATTGACGATTTCAGTATATGATTATTAGGATATAGGACCGAGTTCAGTTGCCTGTATCTTCCACAAGGGCATACAATGTGGCTATGAAGTACAGATGAATATGTAAATTTTTGATTTTGAACAAAAGTCCATCTTTAAAAGGGATTAAACAGAATCTCTTGTAGAGTAAGTGACACTGCATTTCACCGTTGTAGAGTAATAATTGTACCTCCTCTCACCAACTTATAGCAGCAAATGTCATGTACCATGTTTAAAAAAAAGAGAGATTACTTTGATGATGTAACTTGTTATACAAATATGACATCACTTAATCATCTAACTCACAAGCCTGGTTTATTTGACTAATCTACCAGACTTTCATCTTTAAACACCCTGTCTAACACAGTATATAAGTACTCAAACCAATGTGGGATGAAACGTTGAATAATGTCGGGAGATGCCACCTTAGGTCAGCGTACTCACTCATATGATTCATTTATCAAGAATCCGATCTCCGATATCAAGTATGTAATCAAAGATGCGATTATTTTGTTTACTCACAGATCCACAGTATTGACAGTTTCCTTGATTTGACCAGCGTAGTGTTTCCACACAGTACAAATGGTTGTAATTAACAGATTAACAGCCAATCAACAACAGCTAGCCAACGCTGGACATCAAACGCTTGCGGTCTCAATTGGTCAGCCAGGTTTTCCTTTAATCATCAAAGGCTACAAAATTGACTATCTGGGAGAAAGTGTGTATTAATCAATTTGATAGAGACGGAAAATTGTGTACAACTTTCATCTCTAGCTGATGATTTGAGGCTAAATTGGTGCAAATTGCTGCAGCCTTCAGTCCACGCTCTTGTCATCCGTGGCAAAAAGGTGAAAAATAGCGTCAGTCAGTCAGTCAAGTGGTTGATGTCCCCAGCTTTTTCTAAATATCAAAAAAATTAAAAGATCTAGATACATGATGTTTGTCAACTTTGCTTATATGTGTCAACAACTCGGCTTAGGAAGAATCCGATTTCGTTGAAATGCACTAAACATTACATTATTAAGATTTAGAGTGTCATCACTGCTGTAACTGTGCACTCACTGAGGGTTGATGGCAAACTGTTTTACCTATATATACAACATATGAAGGCAAATACATGAGTTTTCCGTTTATCTCTCAACATGATAATATCAGTGTACTTACTGGTATTTTAGGTCTGGCTGTGACATCAATTGTTGAGTAACATACTTAGCTGCTATCTGTTTAGCACAGATTTACAAGAGAGAAAAACTGTGATATTTGAAGCCAACATTATTGAGTAACAGTTACTTACTTCTTTATAGGGTGAAGATTGCAGGGTTGGGGTTTTTTCTTCACATTTGACCATTTAGAGAGCATTTCAGATGCCTTATATTGACTATATATGTGTATCACAATTCACAAGTGCGTACAAACAGAATAGT
>ENA-OREC01002516-OREC01002516.1-marine-metagenome-genome-assembly--contig:-NODE-2516-length-10160-cov-11.533968_pt1 | contig 10160 bp, 5 predicted proteins | sample MGYA00248626_ERZ508543 | MGnify/ENA primary metagenome ERZ508543 (study PRJEB26211, sample SAMN05518279) | marine metagenome | isolation source: Puget Sound, Washington, USA | host: Bankia setacea...
GTTTATAGTTTGTTAACAACATTTGAAATTTATATATATATGAAATATGTTACCTGTCACTATAATAAAAACTATAAAAAAAAAAAGATAAAAAAAGCTGAATTAAAATTTACAAATTAATGATAAGCAAAATATTTCTGATTTGATTAATATAGAAATGTAGCAGATGAATATAAAATAGATCTTGATTTAGAGACTCGCGTTAAAACTGCTTATTGTTCACAGAGATGATATCTCACGATAAACATTACTCTGACCTATGATAGTATGACCTCAGAGCTGTCTAGTTTAAGCTAGGATTCCTACAGTCCTATTAAAAAAGGGACACGGTGATGTTAAAAAGGAAAAATAAAAAGGAGAGCAACATGTTCTATATTTAGTAAAGTTTGATTTAAAATGCGCAATCTTACATATTGCAGACAAAACCAAAAGGAATGCTAAAAGCAGAATCGATAGTTTATATTTCAACTTGTTTCAATTTTTATTCGGAACAGAATAGTCACATACTTTGTAGCAACATGTGAACAAATTACGTGTAAATTTACCTATGAATCTAAATACATATCAGTTATAATCGTAATAACATAACAGCGAACCATACAATTCCCTCTATTCGTTTGAGAGACAACTCTGTTCATTTTCATGAGTGTTCTCCCTTTTGAGTAGGAATTTCTACAATATGTATATAGTAAAATAAATTGAAATTGTGTTATTCTTTATTGTTAAGGACAATAATATATTTCAATATTTACATAATATTAGACTTTCCTATAACCTATAGAAATACTTCAGTGGGTTGTCAATCAGAATTCGCATGTCTACATAAAACAGTAAACATGGTAGTTTTCTTTGTTGAAAGTAATGAAAATATCTACCCAAAAGGAAGACCACTCGTGCAAATGTACAGAGGTGTCCCTATAACGAAAAGAGGGAATAATAATTAACACTGCGTTTAAGAATTATATACATTTCGAATCGTTTAAAAAAAGGGCAAGGTATACGCTATTTTATAAGCTAAGTTTTTTTATCATCATTATATATCATATACATGTAAAAGGTTCGTGATTATGTTTGTTATCAGACTTGTCATTGATTGTGATTATACGAACGTGAACACTTACATTGAACTGTTAACTGTTGCAAAATGTTCATACAACTGCATAACAAATCAAACAAAAGATATATGTATAACCTAGGTCGCTTCGATCCTTTAGTTAAATGTTCTATCTAACCTCTCCTGTAATAGTTCGTATACTCTGATAGTATGGTTGTTTCTTTGACTATTTTTTAAATGTAACAGCTCGGTCATTGGTCATATTGGTCATTTTAACGCGCAGTTCTTAAAATTAGAGACACTACCCGTTTGCTCAATTCGCCAGGGAAAGAGTGAGAACAAAGTTAATCCATGTATACACAGAACAAGGCAATCATAAATAAAAAAACATTTGGAGTTAGAATAATAATTGGCTAGCTAAAAGTAAACCAAAAGGAGTAAATAATTTAGTAGCATGTTGACCCGATTTGTGCTTGAAGAAGATCACTGAGGCTGTATTGGATATAGTATAGATGGGTATTTCAACGAGAACACTGTTTTAGTTGGTTAATAATTTTAATGTTTGGTAATCGGTCTATCGTTTGTATACTTCAGTGTCTGTGCCCAGAAATAACGTTGGCAACGATGAATTGACTGATAACAATTCCTACCTGTCACTAGAAGAGTTGTCCAATGTGAGATAAAAACATTATTTGTATGCGTGTGTACAAAAGCAAATATTTCATAAAACATTTCAACATTTAGTACAAAGAAGGAGCGATTTAAATGGAGGTAAAATTTCGTTAAACCGCTAATGTCTCTTGTTAGTTATCATTCACACTGTGGCAGGCTGTCAACAACTAAAATTAACTGAATGTATTATCTTGAAATCCCCATTATTTTCGCAATAATTCGAACTTGAAACACGAGTTGTTGCTTGTACTCCCACGTTAAGCTGTACAACGCGGTAAGGCAGTTATAACCGGAATTGCAAAATCGAAAGTGGAAGTACAATTTAGAAAACCCCAAAGATAACTTAGCAGATAATTTCTCGTACAAACTATCAACCGTACCAACTCGACCCATCTCCTATATGCTTTTGTATAGATACATGGACAAAGGAATTAACATACATATATTATGATAAATGCTTCTTATGAAGGAATCTGTGTTGAGTTTTGAAGAAAAATAACACAACCTTGGTATACCTACTTTCAAATTGCCGGCAAGTAATAAAACTATTTTAAGACTAACCGTTCAATATTATTTTTGACGATTTCAGTATATGATTATTAGGATATAGGACCGAGTTATGTTGTCTATATTTTCCATGCATGCGTACTGTTATAAAGTACTGTGTGGCTATGAAGAACAGATGAATATGTAAACTTTTGATTTTGAGCGGAAGTCCATCTTTAATGTTTGAAAATCACAAAGGGTTATATTCAACGTATCGTGTCTCGTTTTTAAAATCATTCTGAATGTATACTCAACAATGTTCAACTTTGATTAGATTTGTGTTTATCAAGCTCCACCGTGATCTAGAAACGACGTAGATCTAAATGAACTATAACTTGAATGAACATAGAGATTGGAGGTTTAAACATGTGGAGGATTGAATATAGAATATAACAGGTTACCATTTTGGACATTAAATGAAGCGGGCCTATCACAAGATGCACATTATAGGATTAACGAGGAAACAGCTATTGGAATCCTACCGGATCGTGAATTGTATCTAGAACAATATTGGTGAATTTACTTTAAATATATTGGGTACATACATTTTATTTGTTTGCATTTAGCTGTGTGAAGATCTAAAGCGAGAAGTGGCCCATAGTTGACAAAATGGCGGAGTCAAAACTTGTAATCGAAACTAGCAGTGAAGACGTGGACAAATACTGTGACGCGTGTAAGATGATCGGTGAAAGAAATGTTGCTGTTGTTTATTGCAAGACTTGTAAACAATACCAATGTGACATGTGCAATGGGACACACAAACGAATAGCAGCTTTGAAAGGACACATCGTGGTGGATGTAAACGATAAGGCTGCAGGGATTGTCGCGTTTGACATGCAAGGAATAGACAAATGTGGAAAACATAACAAGAAATTGAAGTTCTACTGTAAAGACCATAGTAAGCTCTGTTGTAGCACGTGTGTCATAAGTTCTCATTTAAAATGTGGGGACGTTGCTGAAATAGACACATATACAAACTCCAACAAAGACAACCTGGATCAGCTACAGACCAGTTTACAGAACAATTTGTTTAAATCATCAGTTGTGTCATCGACTATTCCTCGTTTGCAAACAGACCTACGAAAGAACCAAGATAATGATCTACAGAAAATAGACAAAATAAAAAAAAAGGTCATACAGCTATTTGATACATTTATAGCAGAATTCAAATCAAACACCGACAAAGCCATTGTTGAGGTGTGTAAAACGTTAGACTCGGAACTGACAACATGCAAAGAGCTTGATGTGAAAATGAGACATGTAGAATCCTTCCTGGACGGTGTTGCTAAGCAAGGGACACCAGCGCAGGTGTTTTCTGCTATAAATGTCTACACTATTCAAGTCGGACAGTTTTTGACGAGTTTAGAACAAAGCCAGTCCATGTTGTCTACCCTCAACACCAACCTTAAAATCCACGAGAAACTTATGCAGTTCGTGGAGATGACAGACACAATAGCAACACTGTCAGTAGAAAAGATAGGTGTTTTCATTCCAATGGAACTTAGTCGTGTTGCTTCTGTTCATGTGAAGGCTTCAGGAGATGATAATGGTGACCCTCATTATTCAGGAATAGATTTCCATGCAGATGGTAGAGTTTTAGCTGTGGATAACTTTAATGATAAATGTGTTGTTATGGACGGTAATTTGTCGATTCTAGGTCAGACCAAGCTGGAGAATAAACCATGTGATATGACTATATATGCAGGGAATAAAGTAGCTATATCTCATGGTAACGCAATTGGATTACATACCTTGAATAAAGACCACACACTGTTAAAAACAAGAACACTGCAAACAAAAGACTCTTTTTTCTCCCTATATCCATTGGATGATGACACACTAGTAGCAAGTACCTACGAGTGTGACCGTCCAGTAAAACTGATGAATTTGACTGGAGAGGAGAAACACTTTGATTTAACTTTTCCGACAAAACGTTACAACTTTGGTCAAAGTAAAACTACATACTCACATTCACAAAGTTTGCTAGTTCTCACTGACATGGAAGCTCACACGTGTTATCTCTGGAATATGGAACAGAAAACTAGCATTATTGTAGAAGATGAACGTATAAAGAAACCAATGGCAGTGTGTGCCACCTCATCAGGTCTCATATTTGTGTGCTCCTATGCCACTGGTTCTATTGTTCAGATTTCTCCAACAGGGAAGGTCCTCGGTTCGTTCCGATTGGAAACAGGGAATCCACACTCTTTAGCTGTGTCTCGGGATGACAAACATTTACTGGTGTTTGATAGTACTGTCGGACATGTAAACTTACAGTTGTTTAAACTCACTCAAGATACGAAACATTAAACAAGTATGCATTAAAGTTTACAAAGGTTGACTTGTGTGCACCTGTATTAAACCCAGGCCCTTTCTGTTACAATAATGATACTATGTGGTGTTTGCCCTAACACATTAGTTGAAATGTAATGAACTGCGTTTCGTAACCATGAAGACAAATATCTACACTATAACAGCTAATTCTGATTGGGTTGATAATGTGGCACACTGAAATGTGTTTTTGACAATGTCATATAGAAGCATAAAGACTCGAAAACATTTTTGTTGTAAACATTTTATTTGAATGTCACGATTGAAAATATGTACAGAATATGGACTTTTATTTGTTAGAGGTATACTTTATATTTAATAATTTGTTCGCCTCATGTATACCACAAAGCAGGTTTGAACGTGTAAACCATTCTCGGGTTAAACCAGGATTGATGTCACACATTGAGCAATTGTCTGTATCAACAAAATCTGATTGTAAATAGTTTGTCTTTCTATTAGCATGTATTATCATTATGTATGTGTCTAACTTTATGCCGACTATAAAATATACAGTCTTATATCATCCCTCAGTAACGTTGTCGTATATATGTTACAAGAAATTGTTATGCCTAAATAGATACATATGAAACATATTCTGTTATTGTTGTTTTCATTCATATATGGAATTACTTACTACTCGTTCTCTGAAAACAAAACACAATTTTGAAGCAAATTAATCACTATGTGCAAATTAAGATTGAGTTTAATGTGTATACACACACACACACGCACGCACGTACAGACACAGACACACACATCATACACATAACATTTAACATATCAAACATATATACAGTTGTTCACATTCTATATATACCTAAGCATAACCTAATAAAACTTGTAAACCATCAGTTACAACTATAATCACGAAAACAAACTTAACAATGTGACATGATACTAGATATTTCAGGATCAACATATTTACACATTATTTATGCTTATCTGATTAAACGGTCATGCCAGTCGCACTACCAATAGGGGAGTAATGTTCATGTTTGATATGTCCATATACGTTGGTGCATGGCAGTACATTGACGGCTTGCAAATTTACAGCGTCACCAATCGCGGTCATATCGCATGAACGCAAACGGGTCATCACTCAATTCTTAATTGAGTGTAAGGTTTACTAGACATTAAGTCATTTATGCACACACACTCATCGTTAAATGACATACATAAAGAATGCGTTAATTTGAAACAAACACCTAAATATACACATGCCATGGGCTGAAACAAAAAAGTATATACTGTGTTCGAACGCATTGTACAATACATTGCGTTACACAAACTACCACTGATATCATCACCTGACATAACATAACAAAAAAAGCTTTTCACTGACAAAATGATCTAACCATTGTATTTTGAAAACATTGACACTGATAGTATAATACAATGGGCATCCACACATAAATGCACTTCGTCTTCTAAGACATAAATATCATTGAGTATACATATTGGACAGCTCAGTACTCTCTTTCGATGTTTTAAAGGTCGCCATGACTCCTCTAGTAACGAATAACCTGAACAACATAATTGTAAAACAATCTTTTAAATTTGTAGTACATATTGTATTGAAAGGTAGCGTTCAACGTCTCTGACATATTATTTAGAATTTCTTATAGTATATCGCCGTATTGCTAGTTTGTATATCTGAATGAATAGTTTGGTAAGCACTGTTTTAAAGACTGTGTTTAAGCATTGAGATGACGCACGAAGTAAAACGCCCAGCCATGTCTAGCATTGATAACATAATATGCCATTGTCTTAGATATCGCTGATTGTCCATGTGAATAGGTACCAGCCATTATATACACTGATTCTTATAGTTAACATACAATGAATATCTTTCACATTCTGAGAGCGATACAAAGTTTGCAACATTTCCATTCTGGGTACAGTCTCTTACAACATTTATTTGGATATGGTCAATGCAAGTACATGGCTCATACCCACATACAGGTGAAGAATAGCAATATAGTGGATGTGTTATTGAATTAAACAGCTTAATCGTCACTTCCGGTGGAAAATAACCAACATTCTTTTAACATTTAAATATATGAGCAATAGCTTTTGTAGGTTGTTTTCAGCAACTATGTACATATTACGACGTTTCATCGTACCACTTTTCATACATGCGAAGCTGGCTCCCATTACAGAACACCACGACCTTTGATTTGTCAAAATTCAATCATTGTCAACATCGTCTAGGACCACCGTTTGTGTTTTAATTAATGCTGGTTGTTGTTTTTTGTTTTAATTTATAAGAAAATAAGATACTTTTGACCTTATTTCTTATTACAATGTAATGTCATATAAGCGCTTCCAAATTTCAGAAATGTATGCTGAATTGGTCAACTTGGATTTTGAGGAAAACAAACTCATCTTTGTAAACAAGTTCAACAGTAACGTTTTCCAAATCAGTTGATCATCATTTACGCATCGACCAGAGTATTCCTGTCGATTAAGCCCGATCATGTTTGTTTTTATTAAAGGTGCGAGCGACATGTAAATGGGATGTTGTCGCAAATTAGTGGTAATGTCTTCCGGAGTTACACGTCGATGACTTCCGGTACATCGTGTGCGTGCAGTGTTATAAGGGTGTGCAAGAGGTGAACATGTGTCTATACAGCCAGGGTGATAGTGCCGTTTGTTGGACCGTTATAGCTGGCAGACTGACCAGATTCATTTACAAGTAAACTTACCAGAGTGTTTAAAACATTGAACTATCAGAATACAAAAACAAATATTTATAACTTTAAACCTCATATAACAGAGATCGCATCAAACAGTAGGAGAGGGCTTTTATTCGGAACTGACTATACGTTCGTTAGACATATAATAATCATGATACGTGATACAAACAAGACCAAGCCACATTGGTTGATGTCTTCATAAATATGTATTATTTTAACATCCGTAAAATGAGTCTGTACATTATCAGTTTTTAAAAAAATACATTCAATAAAAAAATGTAATAGCACAAGCAATGTTCACTCACTTCGTAATATTGTATACATATTAGAAGTGTTACTAATTTCAAACCATAAGTAGTATTACTATCAATGATACTAACTAGTACGGTATTTGATTATAATAATACGGATTACCTATGCGTTTAGTCATAAACAAGTGTAAAAATGAAATTAAATTTGCGGGGAAAACTCAATTCGCTATCACGATGCTTTTAGGTTACCAGAATGAAGTTGCTAAGTTTGTTAGCCCTCGCAGTATGCACGGTCTCCGCTGTGTTGGCCAATATACCAATGGGTTACGGTAGCTACGGTGGGCTAGGTGGTTATGGTGGAAAATATGGCGGCGGTATGGGCGGTTTCGGCGGTGGTTACGGTGGAAAATATGGCGGCGGTATGGGCGGTTTCGGCGGTGGTTACGGTGGGAAATATGGCGGTATGGGTGGTATGGGTGGTATGGGCGGTGGTTATAGCGGTGGTTACGGTTACCAGTCTATAGCAACACCAGTACCTGTGCTAGTAGGCGGCGGCGGTGGTGGATTCGGTGGTGGTGGTGGCGGCGGACTATTAAGCCTGATCTTTGGACGTGAGTATAAACCTGTATTCAGCTCCAAGTAGAGAAACATTCGTCTATGAAGACCACTAGATAATAAGAACAGTACGCTCCAATTTCGTTGCCGTGCAGCTGTAAATTGGTTTCTATGTAATACTTCTTTTATAGTAGAGTTCCGTTAGTACGACCATCGATATAAAGACCACTCCGCTATTAAGACCACATAATGGCCCTTAACACCATTAATGTCAGTCCTGAGGGATGTCTTATTTACAGAACCGTTATGCCTGTTTGTGAATGAAACATATATCGTTACCTCTATGTAATCATTTAACTTCATTTGCATTTAATGTTGTAGTTTTTCCACAACCATTTGCTTTTTCTGAAATAATGTTTGAATGTAGGTGCGTTGTTTTTAAATGTACAGCTAGGTAACCGTTTCGATGTAGATCAATTTGTATGTGTTGAGTGTACATAGAGTGTGGTTATGCTCACTGTATTTTAAATGTTCATCATTCCAGTGTTCTTCTTCATGTTCCTCCTCAACTTATTGAGCGGTCTCGGAAGCAGCAGCGTAAACAGCGGCAACAACTACGGACATTAGATAGTCGATACTGATTAGACGACGTTTGAAGAGAGCAAGATCACGTGACGTTTTCCAGTGGCAGTTGTTTCTTGCTATACCACTGTAATATGACCAGAACCGTGTTTGCTGAACAACTCCTAACTGTATAGATGTGTTTGTTTAAGTTATTGTCATTAATAAAACAAGTGAAACAAAGTGTTGGTCGTTTGTCGTTTCTTTCTTGTAGTCCGCGATAACTTGATCCCAAAACAAAGCATACGTACATAGAAGAAAGTTTGGCTTTTGTTTCAATGTATTAAACGTCATTTGGGAACAGGCGTTCAGTTCTACAATGGGGTAACACTACTCCAAGTCTATTTCGTTGATAACTGTACAAGTGTCATTCATGTATTGCAAGTACAATGCGATTGGAGAAAGTGAAAGAGTTGTTTAATCTCATTCTATAAAGAAGCTGATACAATCCGTTCGTACTCACCGCTCGAATGTAGACCTATTTCCACCATAAAGTGGGCGTATAAAGCGATACAGGGCTATAAAGAATGGTTTGTCCGTCCAGGGTCCAAATCTAGAGACAACAGGGTATCGTTTTACTAAAGCTTTTAAGAAAATATGAAAATCTTGCACATGTTTGAGGTCTGACTATACTTTACATGAATATGCCTTAACTAAATCTCACACAATAATTGTTTCCAGTTACTTAGTTCATATAGTATTAAAAGAGCTGTCTTTCAAATTGTGTTGTGTAACTTGACGTTTTGAGTACGTGCTTTAGTAAACCTATACCCAGATTCACAGATGTATGGTCAAGTACATGTAAGCTTACCAGATTGGTGCTGTGTAAGTGCAATGGTTGACTATGTATATGCCGAGGGTTGAATTGTAAGTTTTGAAAAGTACAATTGATTAAAGAACCAGATAGAACCATGTCCTACTCAACTCTCGATTTACACAGTGGAAATAGAGACATAAGAAAGTGTAAATGGTAGTTTATTATCTTTATTGTAAGTGGAGACTGACATGAACAATATTGCAGATGGACTAGAAGACAACGCCTTGACAGAAGAGATAGGAAAACAACGAACTTCCCTAGCTGCAAATAGACGATACATTCAAGTAGTATATATTAGCAATAAACGGCAAAGTTCAAAATAATATAACGGTTTAATAATAGTTTATAAGTCGGTTCATGTAAGACATAGCGTATAACACATGCTGTCTTGCAGTTAGATTGACAATGTCGAAAATCACACATTTGTATTTATGTTTGTTTGAATTCACGATCAGAGGACCCTTTGTAGAACGCCGTGACATCGAGTTCGGTGAAAAGGGCGACTAGAGTAGTAAAGCAAGTTCAAAGCTATTTATAAACCAGTAAGGTTACTAAGGTGCTTAATGTTAAACAATGGCCTCAAATGTCCTGCAGCCTTACTCAACGTGGTTCTCGGC
>ENA-OREC01002517-OREC01002517.1-marine-metagenome-genome-assembly--contig:-NODE-2517-length-10159-cov-12.030748_pt1 | contig 10159 bp, 5 predicted proteins | sample MGYA00248626_ERZ508543 | MGnify/ENA primary metagenome ERZ508543 (study PRJEB26211, sample SAMN05518279) | marine metagenome | isolation source: Puget Sound, Washington, USA | host: Bankia setacea...
CTCTCTCTCTCTCATTCGTTTTCTCTCTCGTTCTCTCTCATTCGTTATCTCTCTCGTTCTCTCTCTCTCTCCCTCTCTCGTTCTCTCTCTCTCTCTCGTTCTCTCTCTCTCTCTCTATCTTAATTACAATACAATTAACGCACACGCCTCCTACTCCCCTCTTCACGCCAACCTAACACCCCCTGTTTAACCCCACTCCCCACCCCCATACTCTCATTAGGTCACCCCACCACCCCCACAGTTGGAACGTGAGTTGTCCCACTATCGATAAATACTGTGAATGACATAAATCAGGTTATAGTTAATAATGACAGCTGTTGATTGACCCGATTGGTTAAAGCCATATTGCTAAATCATTGTACGTTAAAGGGACACTGTGTGTTTGAGAACGTACATTGTAGGATGTAGTTTAGTTAAAGGTTAAAAGTTAAAAGTTAAAGTTATGGTAAAACTCTTTTTAAGAAATTAGCATACCTATATTTTAATAAATGCTTCTTATGAATTATGTTGAGTTTGAAAGAAAAAATAATACAACATTGGTGTTCATACTTTCAAATTGCCCGCATGTACAAAATCTTTTATGACTGACCCGTTAAATATTATTTTTTTAAGATTTCGGTTTATGAATACTAGGCTACGTGTGTAGTAATGCGTCTTTGAACAATCATATTTATTTTCATCTTTTACACGTTTAAAGAAATAACAGTTCCATGTATATTATGTTTAAGAAAAATTAAGCACTGATTGTCTAGCTATGGACAAACATGATAAGAGAGCAAATGCCAAACTTTACAAATACATCATATAATAATACAAACGTGACAATCCTATCTAACCAAGAAATTTGTTTCCGGATAATCCTTACTTACTTCCTAACTAAGGCCGGTACCCTCTACCAGGCCGCCACAACCGTTCTCAAACTGGCGCAGCGTTAACGCGTTTGTCTCTCACCGCTGTTACCTGGGTAACGATACACCAACCGTCGACATTTGAGATGGCCACGTTGTTCTCCGGTTTCTTTCCACCAGAACATCATACGTTTAAGTTTATTACCTGCTAAACTGTATTAGTTATTATACTCTGACTGGTTCACCTCATATCTAATAAGGGCATTAATACCATATCATGGTCATTTACTATTGTTGTTAAATCATGTTGTTATTGTTGTTGAACTATGTTGTGTTGAGGGCCTTATGGAAGATAGATGTACATTTAATAAGCACTCTCGTTAATAAAAGTCATTATTATTATTATTATCATTATTATTATTATTATTATTATTATTATACGAACGCTTTGACCAGTGCCAACGAGCAATGAATTGAAAGAAGGCATTATAACTTGTCTTGTAATCTGTTGTTATATATGTAAAAACTAAAAACAACAACGTTTTAATAAGAGAATCTTTATCTGTACATATGCATGTTAACACTTATCCGGCTCGAGACAAACAAAACATGCATTAAGTCCTTCAACGTAACACATATGCACGTACACCTTTATCCCGCGCTCGGAATGAATGATAAAAAAATAAGTAAGTTATATTAGTTGGTGTCCCTTTAAAAAATTAGTGTACTATATAGCGAGCGAGATATCAATATACTTTAAAGTTATTATATATAGCCTGAAAATGAACTTTACGACCAGTGCTCAGTGTAAAGCGAGGATTAGAGAAGCGGTCCGACACAATTGAAATGTTTATGTGTGTCAGTTAGTTGTCAAATCTTTAAACCGTGCGGTACAGTGTTTTAAAAGTGATGTAGTCTTTTAGAGTAGCCATAATTTCGGACGAAGCAAAGATTTTGGATTTGCTATTATTTTAGACATTTTAAAGTGATACAGGTTTTTTTTAGTTACAATAAGTACGAACAAAGATTTTTGTGGATTTGTGGATTTTATTTTATTTTAGACGCGGCAAAGTTTTTGGAATGTGCCATAATTGCGGTTGATTAGATTGCAAGTAATGTAGTTCTCGGAAGTTGTTATAATAATAGACGAAACAAACTTTTAAGAGCTGTTTCAATATCAGAAGAGGAAACTATTTTTGAAAGTTGCTATAAGTTTAAAGGTGCTATTGTTATAAGCTCAGTTTTTTTGGGAGTTGTTATAATTTCTGGCGTGGAAGACTTCTTGGAGTTGCTATAACTTTTTTTCTTGTATTCAATGAAGAAGTGCAATATATTTGGATAACTAGGGGTATGGTATTTATAGTTTATTTAAACATGTTTTTGTCATATTTTCTCGTTATTTTCGACATTATACTGTTCTAACAAAAAGTGATAAAAATGTGAAGATTGTCACAGTTATCATCAGCATTATTTTGTTTGAAAAAAATAGTTACGACAATGTTAATTAATTTATTTTATTTTATTTATTAATCCATTTAAATTCAAATTGTATTTGTTGTTGTAAATTTATATTTTATGGTTGAAAATGGTTATTTCGTTGTTTAATTTATTTATTTATTTATTTGATATTAAGTTAAACGTTCATGTAAGTTATTGATGATACTGTTGTTGCTGTTGCTTTATGCTGTCATTGTCATTGATTGTTTTTATTGTCATTGATTGTTTTTATTGTCATTGATTGTTTTGCTTTGTAGAAAAAAAACTTATTATAAAATGAAATAACGATTCAACTGAGCATTTAATATTACATGGGAATCATGGCATGTGTTATCCACCGAGTTCAAGAACATGCTTACCTTGTAACACATATCTATCACGAGATAGTGTAATCGTTTTATTTAGATATGTAGTTGGTGAAAAAACACGCAAATAGATCGTTCAAATGATGATGCAAGTGTCGCTGCTGTTCATGCTGCTGATGACGATACCGAAAACAGCATTACATTATTTTGAGCAATATAATTATACACGACAGTTCACGTAAAGAAAACAACTTCTACACTACACGTTTCTGCTACTTCTTTACAATTTCACTCATTTCCTAGTTTTCCTTTTTTCTGTTTCACTTTACTTTCTCACCTTTTATTCCATGCTCTAATCTTACCTTTATCTAATTCAATCAATACATTACATGCATTTTATATTGGACCATTAACACAAACTATCTAGATTTCAAAACATATGCACAATAAATAAAATCTTTGTCAACAATCCAAACACAATTCAACCTAATATTGATAAATCGACGAGTAAAACTTGACCGTGAACTATTATCCCGCGATCAATGTCAACCCAATTTTGCAAATAGTTATACGTGATTAATTATTGATTATTTTATCGCGTTTAAATCACAGTTTTGCTAGACTCAGTTCAATTGCAAGCTTCGTATCTCAATCCAGTTTTGTAAAATATTCATAAATACGTAATTGCTGATATGTTTTTTTTTTATCAAATTGAAATAAATTGACTGTGTGAACGTGATTTGTGGAGTCGGTAAAATGTAGCTAGCATGACAAAAAGAGAATGTTTTATTTTTATCCGTAATTGTTTTGTTTTGTTTCGTTCAAATTCAAAACTTTAAATTCAGTACATGTTTGACAAAAATCGAGATAAATTCGTTTCTGTCACATCACTGCATAAGTACATGTGAATAGTATAAGATAGTGAACTAGGCCGCTCAAAAAAGTAAATGATAAAATGCATGTGTAACCTGATACATTAATAGATAGGAAAACTTATGAGTAGGTAAATGAATATATAGATAAATGAATACATAGATAAATGAATACATAGATAAATGAATACATAGATAAATGAATACATAGATAAATGAATACGTAGATAACTGGATATATAGATAAATGAATACAAAGATAAATGGGTACATAGATAAATGAATACACAGATAAATGGATATATAAATAAATGAAAATGATAGATAAATTAATTGATAGGTTGATAGATGAAAACCATGATAATTGAGTAAATGAATACATGGATAAATGGATATATAGATAAATAAATACATATCTTAATGCATATATAGATGAATGAATTGATGAATGACAATATAGATGAATGATCACAAAAATAAATAAAAACAATCTCAAAATCGTTGTCATTTCACCAAACTTGTTCTAGATAAAACAGTTATTTAGCTCGTTTAATTAAAGTTTATAAGAAATAAAAAAAACTCAAATCCAATATTAAATCCGTCGTATTTTATATGTGAACACTTCTCCATCTTCAGATGCAAGTTCGATCCCGGGGTAAAGGCATACTTGACGAAAACCAACCGCTCTTTGATCACGCCGATTCAAAGATGGCGGACAATGTGCTTAGCGGAAACAAAGTTAGTGACGTCACGATGAACGAGAAGAAGATGGCGTCAAACAATAATTCGGAGAAATCTCCATCGGTGCATTCGGATGATAGTTTCTCCAAGTTGACAATGAAAAAAGACGAGGAATCTGGATGCTGTCCAAGAGAGAATAAAATGATCATAGTAGTAAAATTAGTCGCCTGTATATTATGCGGAATCGTGTTTGGAATAATGTTCGTGAAGAGCAGAGGTTAGTCGACATTACTTTTACACCTTATATTTACTCAATTTAATGTTAACCTCTAACCCCTGAACATGTCTTTAGCACCTGAACATGTTTTGTCTTCGCTTTCTATCTTTCTTATTTCTACCTTTCTGTCAATCTATTTTCTTTCGTTCTTTCTATTTTCTCTCTTTCATTATTTCTATCACTATTTCTTGTTTCGTTCTTTTATCGTTCTTTCTCTCTCTCTCTCATGCGCTCTCTCTTCCTCTCGTTCCCTCTCTCACCCTCTCTCTATTTCTCTAGATTTTTGTCATTCATTTCTCTGTAGCGCTCTCCCCGTTTCTCGTAACGTCCTTTTTTATTTTTCACCAAACCCTTCTTTTTGTCTTTCATTCTTTCCATTGTTCTGTAATGCTATTTATGTTTTGCTGTTTGTTTATTTTAAGCAACAATGGTCATTTAGAAAACAAACAACAATTCAGTGAAGTTCTTAATAGCAAGTCAGACTTAATAGCGAGAAAGAAATGCTGAGTTTAGATTAAAATTTGCTGGTCTTTATAGCGGACCGGTCTTATTATTGAGTGGTCTTTATAGCGTATCTTTATCCTACATGATTTGAGTGTAAACCCTTTTCTACTTATTTTTTTACAAATTAACCTGACAGTTCTTAAAGATGGACTTTCGCTTAAAATCTAAAATTTACATATTCATCTATACTTCATAGCCACAAAGTACTTATGAAATAATGCCCTTGTGGAATATATATATACAACTGAATTATATCATACATCCTAGTTATTATATACCGAAATCGTCAAAAATAATATTTTACGGGTTAGTCATGAAAGATTTTTAGTAGTTGCAGGCAATTTGAAAGTAGAAAAACCAATGATGTAATGTGTTTTCTTTCAATTTCAACACAGCTTCCTTCGTTATAAGCATTTATTATAATATATGCATGCTTATTTCTTACAATCTATCTTTTTAGGAAATTAATTAATTGGGGAGCGAAAGGGCAACTTTAAGTAATAGATATAACAACCAGTCAAACGCTATCATAAATCAACTGGATTACAGAAAAGTTGCTTAATTGCCATAGCTCTATATCTCTTTGATGATTTAAGTATAGATATCAGCTCTTATTGGTGTCTAAAACCTATACAAAACACATGTCCCTATAAACTAAATACTATAAAACATCTATATATCATAAACATTATCTATAATCGATTAACATTTTTGAACATATCTTCCATACAAAATCAAGTATATCAAATCATCCAATATCAATTGAGAACAAACCGATAATTCATTTGATGATAATATTGTATAGAAACATCCCAGCTCCATTGCTATAAAATAGATATTTCAGTCGATGATAGTGTATTGACTTCTCTGTTATATAGCAGTAGTTGAAATGTTATTTGTTATAAAAGCATACCAAGTAGTGTAATGGATGCGAATTTAATCTTCTATATTATATATGGCATTTTATATTTTGTTAATATACTTTTGAAGACCGTTATAATATTAATTGCAATACTCGCTCATTGTTGTAAATCATTTTGCCGACCCTAATCTATAATCCATATAAGTTAATTCATATACAGGCACATGTCATCATTCCCTACATTATAAACGTCATCATTGTCGTCGTCGTCATCAGCATCGCCAGCGGCGTTCGTTGTCCCCGCTACAATCATTACAACCGTCATCATCATCAGCCGCAGCTTCAATACCACCACCACTTCAACCACCTTCAACCACTATTATTATCATTATCTGCACGTCATCGTCACCATCGTTGTCGTCGCCATCATCATATTAGCATATATGGCCGTATAGTAAAACTAACATACGTGTAATTGTACATCATCATAAGCATTGTCGTCGCCGTCGTCATCGTCATTATTATCTTCATCAGCATCGTATTCATCATCATCATGTTTGACCGTGTATAAAAATTAAAGCCAATGGACTTAATTAACACCATCAACACCAACACCCTCACCATCATTTTCTTCATCATAATATAAAACATCATCATCAGCACCGGTTTCATATAAAATACACGTTTATTGGTATTTAAATAACACACGAATATTACTACCGTTGATTCATATTTGACCTGTTTAACCTTCCTAATGCCCTCGATTAAAAATATATATCCCCAAAGAATGCAGTATTACCTGACAAACTTATTGGTATTTAATACGTTAATCTACTATGTTTACGACGTTAAGGAAGATATTTTAAACCTATACAATAACAACGTTTGGTAGAAAATACTAAATCCAAAGTGCAATGAACGATGGATCAAGACCTTGTCGCCAACTGTGTGAAAGTGTGTAATACTATTATAACGTTAATTTAGTGAAGACTGGATTAAACTTACTGTACAGTTGTAATATAGGGTTAACAATCTCGCAATTTCGATATTTGCGACACGGTTATGATAGTCGCAAACATGAAAATAACACGCCGTTTAATAACACTGCATTGACGTCGTTTTTGTGTTGTGTTTTGTTTTAATAAGCCCGTGACAAACGAATTGCCTAGTACACGACATGACGTCATTTAATTTTGATTATCGCGACATTTTTTTTGCAAAAGTTAAAAGTTACACGACGTTTAACCCTACTACACTGCCATGGCCATTGATTTTTATTTGTTTTAATAAGGCATGACGCAACGATTTGCTTATTTTACGACATGACGTTATTAAGATTTGCGATGGTATAGCACGGTTTGTTTATTAGTCGCAAATCTAGTCTCGACGTCCAATCAAAATCGACGTTACAAAACGAGAGCGGTAGAATTTTGTTTACGCGTTTTGTTAAATTATTACGATATTTATAAATTTACGGACACGCAATTTTAAAATGAAGCGTGGGTTTGTTTTAAACATATTTAATGATGGAACTTATTTGACTATATGTAAAGATTGCTTGCCAAAAGGCCCTCAACTCGTTAAAAGTTAGATAGTGAAATGATTCGAATCCGTTCCTGGAAGCAACCCAGTACTGAACAATAAGTGTATCGCTCAAACGGGAGTCTTTGATAAGCATACAGGTATCGATTCAAACCTTTTATTATACCTAGTACGTGTGCACTCCTTCATCATTTGTTAATTTTCTGTACCCTTTATTATAACATGTGGTTTATTAAAGGGGTTAATACTATTACATCGTAACTTACATATTTCTAAAGACGGAAATGTACCTGCTGGCTTGACGTATGGTATTGTGTTGTTAGAACTTCTGCATCGGCTCGTTGGTTAACATATTTAGATATGCTATTGTATTTTAAATCATTTACTGCGAAGTCAGGTTTATTCGTGAACTTCAATTTTTACTAGATTTTTTTTATATAGATTTTTCTTTATGCTAGTTTTATTCTCGCTAGAAAATTAACAAAGGGAATGTGGTAATTCAAATATCAAAACACAGCTTTTATGGACGCCAAACAACATCAACTTAGATCAAATTAACATACAGCTTGGATTTGACCATAGCGCGGCGAGCAATTCTTGAAGATTAAAATACATGTAACCAGGTAATATTCCAAAAGACAAACTACGTATAAAATCGTTTAAATCATTTTAAAATACAATCTTGAAAGTACTTTGGTGTAATGGAGGAAACAGTGAGCATTGTCATGTCTAAGTTAACTTTTATCTCAGTGATCTGCATTTGCGTTCACATCCAGTTTCGAATGATAATCTTGCATAATGTACTATAATCAAAATTGTTATTTTTTTAAAGAAAAGTTCTGAAAATGAAAACGGTTGCCCCTTTAAAGTAAACAAAAAATACAATCATCTACTCATATATTTGTAGGACTTTACAGTAAATAAGAGGTACATATAAATATTATAAATAACTGGTGTGAACGTGTCAACGACATTAGTTCGAGCAGGTTTTGGGTAGAAATAATATCACCAACGTATTCGTGTTGAGGTTATAATATAAATCATAATCGGTATGTGGATGTTGACTATCTTTTTTCTATTCTTACTTCGTGGAAAATAGGAAAATGGCGAAACACTGAAATACTGGAAAACCGTATTCGACCAAAAACAGGTTTACAGTGTTCTATTTTATTCGGTAAAGATAATTAGTTAAAATAAAACCAATTCCATAGATACGTGTATATTTTTTTTTTAAAGTTAACATCGCACGCTATATCATTCAATCAAAACTACCTAATCATGGTGAAGATGTTTATCAATAGTTCATTTGACGTATCCGCTGGTCTGTTCGTCCGTCCCCTCTTCGTTTGAATGTTCGTGCGTTTGTTTGGTTTTTTTTTTATAAATTGGGAGATCTTAAAGAGAAGCGTCACACTCTTACGCAAACCACTTAAAACCATATTAAAAGATAATCACAAAACACAGGAACAGGGAAACAGCACCGTAGCACTAGTTCCAAATTAGGGGACAATGTATACTTTTAAAAGAGAATTAAACAATGACAAGCCACCTGTCAATGCGATAAGTACAAACGTATATAAAGGGGATAACACGTTGTAGTATGTGAACATCCATTTTAAGTTTACTGACATCGTAAGCTTCTTAATGCCTTCTTCAACATACAATAAAACATTCGCTGTTTCGAGAGAAAAAAGTTTTATTTAAAGTCGGTACCAAGTCTGAATAAATGAATAAACTGATTAACAGTGTATGCGTTTCTTACAATGTTCGTGTGTTCCGTCAGCACAACACTCCCTTAAAAAAAATTTTTTTATTCAAAGTCGGTACCCAGTCTAAACAAATAATAAAAAAATGTCCCCGAAAATTGGGTTTTTAACATACATAAACCAGCTCTTTATCATTTATCTGTTATCTAAAGAAATGATGTAGCATGTTCGAGTAGATACAATCTCTGCCTTTTATATTGAAGCTACCCGAAAAATTGTCTTCAGTCGACTGCCCCGGTTGTTCGGTTGTATATGAAATCGGGTTATAAGGTGGCATAGTAACTTAGTGGGCACATAATTTCGGATAGTCTTTAAAATGTTGCAACCCAAGTGAAGTGATTTTTGTTTTGTTCGAAGTGTTTATTCCTACTGGATGTTTGTTGTGCATACCTGTATGTCGTATATAAAATGCGACAAAAAGTGCCATGGTAACTAAGTGTCACATAATTTCGGATAGAGTTTGAGATATCGGATCTAAAAGTGAAGGTTTCGTGAAGTATTCATTTATTTGGTGGGTAATTGTGCATATATGGGAAAATAGTGTTTTACCTAGCAATTTTGGATTTTGGGTTTGAAGAATTAAAGTGTTCGCTGAGTTGAAAGAAAAGGAAGCACCATTTAAAAGTTATGTACCAAAAGGGTGTTAAAGATTGTGGTGTTTAATAACTACGTGTTAAGAGACAGCTCGTTAGCAATTCACTATAAATAGAATACGAGCATTCTGGGATTTAAAGATAACACCAAACCAGGATTTAGTTAAAACAACGATTGAAACAAAAAACATCGATTATTAGGTGTGCACGTGATAAAGTTTCTGGCCTCAGCTGATTCGGTGGATATCAAAATTGTGATACATTGTGTTATATGCGTTTAATATGTTGCGGATAATATATAACAGGTGTGATATCAACACATATTTCACGATATCTCGACTATCAGTTAATGCAGTTTCAATTCGTAGAACAAGTCCATATGTATTAGTTCGTATCAACGTTTCGAATATAA
>ENA-OREC01002518-OREC01002518.1-marine-metagenome-genome-assembly--contig:-NODE-2518-length-10158-cov-13.872632_pt1 | contig 10158 bp, 3 predicted proteins | sample MGYA00248626_ERZ508543 | MGnify/ENA primary metagenome ERZ508543 (study PRJEB26211, sample SAMN05518279) | marine metagenome | isolation source: Puget Sound, Washington, USA | host: Bankia setacea...
TGGTCTTTGTTTACAGGTTTGACTCATGCACTTATTCTGTTACATGTTCCAGCAATAAGACTACACAGGAAAAAACAGTCAGTTTATTTGTCCAAAAGGGGGCCTTGATCTTGTGCTGTCACTCTTTATTGTGTATTCTGTTTATGACTTACACGTCGACATTGAAAATTCAAACAAAAACGAAAACTCCCGAAAACTTAAATTTTTTATAACTGAATAACTATCACTCAAGGTTTTAGAAAAACAAGGAAGCAAAAAGTGTAGATTTAAAAGTACACCATTCAGTTTTACAAAAGTGCGTGATTTAAATTTATATTGAGTTCATTGTCAAAAAATGTACTTATCCAATGTTGAAATCTATATATGTCATGTGTAATGTTTTGCCATCATGACTGTGTCTTATAATATTATATGGAGCTTGATTACAATCTTGGCAGTCTGTTTTAATATGCAACTCGTAATAACATGAATGCTAGTCATTTTTATTTTTAAAACATTCATTCCATCTTTCTGTAGAACATTTCATTTTCATAAGCATACTATTTCAGACATGTTTTAAGAAGACACTCTTGTATTTTCACAGTTCTTTAAACATTTCTTAAATCTTGAATTGGTTACCATTTAAATCTGTAGTTTTTCTCTAATTTGAAAATGAGTGCTGCACGAAAATTAATGATTTCGCATTAGAACTACATGGCTCTTGTTTTGATTCACATTATATTCAAACTAAACAAAGTTAAAGATATTGATAACATGGGACCTCATTTCGTATCTTTTCACCTTTAGCCGGTCTCTCAGGAATGCGGAATGTTGAAATCAATTGTTTTACTTTTTTGATACTACTTGCTTCCTCATCAAAGAAAATCCAAAGTTGTTTACATGTCAGCATGGTTTGTACAAATGAATATACATGTATGAACATTGAGTGGTGAATGTGAAAAGAGGTCTATCTGCTTCTTTATTTTATAGCACTTAGAACCCTTTCACTCTCATCTCTCAACATTTATTGTTTTGATGCCGGTTAATTGAAGGAGTGGGATCAATGTCTACTGTGTTTACAAGATGCCAAAAAAGGTGGTTCTTTAATTAGTAGATTTTGTCAATTGTAAAAGTAGCAAACATCCTAAAGTCTTATCACCAGAATTGATAGTACCACAAGAACATCAACATGTATATCAATTTCACTGTCTGAAAAATGGACATAATATCAAACTTTACCGTATTCCCCTTTAAATGAAATCTGGTCAGAAATCAAGTTACATTGGAAATTAGTATCTTTTTTCTCCGAGACGTTTTAATTAATACACGTATGCTGTATTCAGTGCCAAGTGTAGAGAGGACATTCTCCGGTGACTTTAAGACAACAATTTCGGTGAATGAAACAGTTTTGAACAATAAACTCAACCAATTTACTTTTTTATCTAATCAAACTCTACTTGTTTTCTGTTACTTTCAGGGATCAGAGATATTTACCTGCCAATGCCAAGAAAATAAAGTTAAAGGAGATAGTTTACAGAAAAAGTAAGTAAATATTCTTAACATGCAGACTTCTTTGACATTGTGTGTGGCCTTGTAAAATGATGAGGGAGGGTGCCTGTCTCCCTGTATGGACAACAGTTAAATTACCTCATGCAACACTTACTACTACTGGATTGCTGCTCCATTGACAGGGTTTTAGGAAATGATATGTACATGTATATGTATATTTATTTGATCAAAGACTACAAAAATATGTATTCAAGAGAACATTGTTTGTAGATATAATAATATTTTTATGCTCCCCAAGGGGGGAAGCATATAGTCGCCGCTTTGTGCGTCTGTCCGTCCGGTACCTTGTCCACCAAATAACAAGTGGGAAGCATATGGTCACCGCTTTGTCCATCCGTCCGGTACCTTGTCCGGCAAATAACTTTAAAACTGCAGTTGGCATTTAATTAAAACTTGGTATATAAATAGATGGCAATGATGGGAAGGGCAGAACCCAATAACTATAATCCTATCCTGTATATTTACAGTGTTATCTCCCCTTAACCATTTTTTTTCCATAATGGATTCCTGTCTGGGCCATATCTTGGAAAGTACAAAAGAGATTGAAATTAAACTTGGTTTATAGATAGATGTTAATAAGAGGAAGTGCATAATCCTATCTTACATTTTACTTGAGTTATCTCTCCTTATTACTTTTCATTAAAGGTGGTTTTCTTTGTCATGTCTTGGTGTACAAGTGGTGTTTGATTAAAAGATCTGCCTTTTATAGACAATAGGCATTTGGGGAGCATTCCTTGCTTCCGGCGATTTCCTTGTTTTGTTTTGTTTTATTCTTAGTATAGAACTAACAAAAAAATCACAAATGTTTATGGTATTTCTGTATCGACCTTACCAACAGATCACACATGTTTATTGATTTATCTGTATCAACCATACCAAAAGATCACACATGTTTATTGGTTTATCTGTATTGACCATACCAAAAGATCGCACATGTTTATTGGATTTTCTGTAATGACCTCACAAAAAGTCACACATGTTTATCGAACATAGAATAAGACAATAGTCTATGAAAGAGTCCATGTCGAGGTATTTACAAATTACAATGTAGGGATTTAATAATTATAATATAAGCTTTGTGTAATTGTCACTCTCAACTAACAAATGAGAACACTTTTAAATGGTGAAGTTTCTTACCAACAATGGACACACTTACAGGAATAATAGCACTCCCATATTACCGAAAGAGACATAGCAAGTAGAAGAGAGAAATGTATTCAAGATTTATTTTATGAGTACTTGTAACATACATATCTTAATTACTACAATGTACAATTAAACATTAAGTTTCAGTTTTGCCTATACAACTTTTTATTCATAGCTGTATTGTTGTATTTGAAGTAAAACTGGTCTCACCTTCCAACTTTTTGCATTCATTCACTCAGGAGAAAACATGTAAGTATTATCATTGTGCAAAGGTATTTAACTGTTGTGTGGTACTTGAATGAGTATGTAGAGAGTTGCTTCCCTTGCTTTAGAAAATTCTTGGTTTTGTGTTTTCTAAAATTTACAGTTTCAACATGAAATGTGTAGCATGCAATGAATGTTCTCCAACTTTTACTGGAAGAGTTTTTACTGAACAAGACAATATTTCACATTGTTAACACTCTAGCAACGACATTGTTAAACCAGATATTTTGTTTTAATGTAGAAAAGTATATATTTCCTGCTTTGACTGATAGACAATATAAACAACTCTAGCTACCATAGTTATTATACTCTGTTATAGATCTTAACTACAGTAGATTATTCTAAAACGTATTTTCTATTCTATCCAACTTGTCAACTCTGATGTTTTTAATTATTTATTGTTTATTGTGTCATACTGTATTTTGTTCAAATATTACAATGTAGATTGTTTTTGCCCAGCTCTATCTAGGATTGTTGCCCACACAGTGTTGATATAATTCCATGTTATAGCCACAATGTGGGAAATTTAATCCTTTTTTTCCCCCAGCTGAATTTGATAAATCGACTTTTTTCTCCAACAACTGATACGAGTTTATGTGAGCGTTACTGGAAAAATTAAATCCTTTTGCGAATATAGTGAATTAATTGTCTGGGTGATAAAATTCAAGCAGAAAACATACAAGCTAACTGTAAATAGCCACGTCTGTGAGTGGTTCGGGGAGTTTTTCCACTGGGTTTATACATGCTACAAGAGGACACTGAGAACCAGTTTAGGACGAAACCAAACCTAGACAAAAACTCACCCGAACAAAACCTAACTTATCAATTCTACAATGCAGACAAAAAACATGTGCCTGTTTTTAAAAATCACTTTTTTAATTAATATCAATTGCTTACAAAGTGTTACCTTTAATTTGACAAGCATGTAAGTTGTGACATCTTAAGACTTTTTGTACATCAAGTACACTTGTTAACAGCTAATTTAAGAATTCTTACTTTAATTTTGGATTTAGTGGTTTGAGTAGGGTTTGAGTTACCTTATATACACAAATGAGCAGTGATGTTTTGCCTGAATCTGAATACTAGAACATCTACATGGTTTTCTTCGCATGGAGTTTTTTTTTAAGTCTGTTACCTATGGGCGTTGAACTGCTAATGTGTTCTGGACTCTAGAATGGACATTAACTAAGTTTAGAAGCCGTTAAGACAGATCGTCTGCCAGACTGCAGTTGTCAGTGAGCTCATATACTATTGGAATCAATTAAGCGAATTGGGAGAGGCTGGGGAAAAGCAATGTGATGGTCAAAGAACTTTCCTTGTTTTGTGAGCAATAAAGTATACGTATGTAATGACCAGTGTAGGGATTTAGGAAAATAAAAAGTAGGCCCAGACTGCTATCCCTGCACTTGTCTCTGTCATACAAACGAGCAATAAACATTGGTGGCAAAGCCTGTCTGCAAATTGCCACACTGCATATTTGGATTTAATTAGAAAAGAAAAGAAAAGACACTGTTGAGGGAAGCAGTTATTATTATTCATAGACCAGTATATTATTTTTTACCGAATAGAATTATACTTGAATAGAGCTTTAGTATTACCACTCCCCCACTGTACGCCCATGCAATGGTATGAAATATGTTTAATTGCCAATTACCTCACATACGCTATACCATTAGTTCTTCTCTCATTGGAGTAAATGAGTCTATTAAAGGGAACCATTTCTAGTTATGATAAATATGTGTTTTTGAGAATCTAGATAAGTATGATTGTGCATGGGTTTAATTGATTTCTGAGTAACACAAGGCTGCAGTAAGGTTTTATGACTTTCTCCTGATATTCATATTAACTTACATGTATTATTGCCATTTCTACAGCCCTCGCTTCAGTATGCAATTAAAAGGATTTGCGACTAGTAAACATTGCATATACCAAAGGAAATGTCACAAGTACAAGACACTATAATACCATGTAGACATAAATGACATAGTGTAAGGATCAGCATACTATTTACATACTAAGAGAGATTGTTTTATTTAAAGTAATTCCACATCATTTGATTGAGTGCACTGTATACTCTTTACATAGAAAGCTGTACTCACAACATCTGGCAGGTCATCTGTGATTAAACAAAAGATGACAACTGAAAATCGCTTTATGCTGTTGATTTCTTCTTTAAATTAACCACACATGCTGTCAGTACAAACAATGAGTTTTATAAATAGCTCATGCAAACATGTATTGTAAACACATGCATATGTGACAAGTTTAATAAATGCTTTTGAAAAGTAATGAGCGTTTTAAATATTCTGTGATCAATTCTACAAGCATACAGAAAACGTATACATCTATTTTTGTCTGCAGCACTTATTTACTTAGAAAATAAAACTTGCATTTCAATGGATTGCATAGTAAAACTTTGTTTATATACTGCTCTGGAAATAGGGAAAACCCAGTATAGAGTGTCATTCCCAGAGGAAATCCATTGACAGAGGTGATGCAGGGAGAAAAACAAATACTCATCCATGTATGTTGTCATAGGCAATTAAGTCAGGCAAATATGATACCATTGTTTTTTTAACTTTAGGGGCAGCTGCTGTCTTATCTCACGCATAATCTTACACTTGACTTTTAATGTTGTGATAATGGTACTCAATTAGAATAGCTGGTTGCGTTTACACCAATGTACACCATTTTATGAGATACATGTCATGTATAGCCACTTGTATTAGGTGTTGTACTGAGAAACTGACACTGTCACTCTTATACCGGCCTGAAATACATATAGAACAACTACTGTAGTATAATTGTGTACACTAGTTTTTCTAATTTGCAGCATTATGTACTTCCCTAATGTTTGCTGTGTTACTCAGTGTCTTTCTTGTTAAGATGAAGACCACATGTAAACTAATGAGTTTGTTTCATATGTCATTCTACCTGCAAATATCCTCCATGTAAATAATACTAAATAATATTTTCACTTGTCCTATTTTCTATATTTGAGCATGATACATACATATATACTGTTATGAATAAGGCAATTGACACAGCAATCCAAATGAGCTTACTTGGCAGTTGATATTCTTTTCTTTATAAATAGTCATTTTCTCTAGAGTCATTTTCTAATCACAAACAGATTAATAATTCTATTGCTGATTAGTGATTGAACTGTTCCCCTATTTTCTGTTGTATTGTTCTATTTGCAAAGGCATTCATTCTCCCTCTATCTACAAATACAACTACACACATGTTTAAGAGACCATAAGACCATCAGTTTTCATGTTTAGCAAAGGGTCGATGTAATGATGTTAGATCAAGATTTTATAGTGTATATGTCAGTAAAGGGTAGTGGTGTGAAGGGACACTTTCCTGACATTTACGGCCAAAAACAATAAATGCCACATGAGACTTTTTTTGGAGGAGATGTTTTCCCCGTTGCTGTGCCACAATCTCCGTAAAACACTCTCAATCCAAGTACTACCAAGTGTTAATGTGTGAAAAGCAAATGACCAGTTTATGGAACTCCTGCCTATTCTACAAGCAGTCAAGAGACATTTAAATATTTGAATTATTTATAACACTCAACCAAATTGAGGAGAAAGCTACATTGTCACTAGAGTGTGTTGATGCACTAGAAGTCGGATTATATGTAACTGTTGGATCCGAGATCTCCCCAGAGACGGGAACAGAATGTGTTCATACAAGAATATTCAATAGTATAAATTATTCAACATTATCAGGCAGTGTTTAATACACCCTGGGGTGAAAAGCTGGGAGCAATAAAGTCTCCCAACATTGTACACTATCTTTCCTACTCAATATAGGACTCAACTAAAAAACACACGTTATAAACTATATAACCTAATTTAACAAAATACTGATCCATATATTGAATGTAGCTCTTCTAGGAAACATTTTCTCTTTCAATCATTAACGGATTGTATTTTAAAACATTATTGGAGGTTTTTTTATTCAGTGTGTTGTTTGTTTTATATTTTCAATTGGCTTTTTACATTTTTTTATGTAACGCACCGCGGTCACTGGCCTGGAAAGGTTATTGAAGCTAAGGTGAGATGAACAATGCAATGAGATATGTAATTAATAAGACATTGATTAGCATTGGTGAAACATTGGGTATTGATGGATACTGATACATGTACTAGACAGTAAGTAGGTAACTATATACTGGGAAACTCATGGTTGCTATGGTGATGTGTGGAATCAATGTTTCATAGGACAGGACACGACAGACTAAGTCATCCTCACAAAACATGTTCAATTACGCTAGTCGGGGGGACTTGATTGTGTGTGTTGACGGTGTAGAAATATCTATCTCGTGATTAAATGTTACTTATTTAAAATACACCCTTAGATATTATTGGCTACCGGCTATTCAGTGTTTCTAGAAAGTAATCAATAGAGCAAACAAAAATGAACAGTCTCGAGACGAAAGTAATAAAAGTGACCTTCTGTATGTTATGTCAACAATTAAATATGAATTAAGGCAACCCCCCAAATCAATACAGGTCTGTACTTACATTTTCAAACAGAACTATTGATTGTGGATATTTTGTAAAAGTTATTCTGTTACTTAATAGAATAATGTGAGAGTGTTATTAAGTTGAAAGATAATGCTTGAAGTGTTTTATACTCCCTTCCGCAGCTGACGGCAAGGTTTTGAATTATCAGCACTTATATACAAGTTTAAAGTTTGATCTATACACTTTCAATTCTAAAAGAGACGGACAGGACAAAATATATTGATCATGTGACCGAATTTCAAAAAGCTTGTTTATACCATTTTGGATATGATATGCTATCCAGGCAATTGTGAAACCTCGCCCCACATAGTTGTGGCCCCTAAATGGTTCTTGACTGCAACTGGGACACTGGTGGCCTGTGGAAACATTATTTGGTTACCATGGCAATTCCTATTATATGAGATAAAAACCTCAAAACTTTGAACTCTATGTATATAACTGTAATTGAACTGACTATTTTGATAATCGAACCAGTCTAAAACTTGTATGAGCGTAAAAGTCTACAATTGATTTAAAGAAGAAGAATTTAAATCTAATGTTTTGTTCCTGTATAAATTTGAACAAGAAAATTCTGAAGCCTCTCTTTTGGACAGGTGCATGTTCTCAATTAGACCAATTTATGCTTTGACACTCTTCTTGATAATTTGACGAAAATAATCCCTTTTGTAATTCTTTCATAAAATACTAAACTGACAAGCAACTTCTTTATATACAATGAATGAATTGTTTTGTTACATTCTTTAAATTACATGTGACCTGAATGCAAATATTAAAACTGTCAGCATGTATAGAGCTTACATAGCATTTATTACATTGCAGCTGTTGACAAAAGCACACATACACTGACATGAAAAAGATACATTGATCATCCCTGCAGCATTGCAAATGAAACAATTGTCAAGGGACACTACTCTTTGAAGAAACTCAGTTCAATAGCAGATTTGCAATTTTCAACAGTATCGCTTTTGATGATTAAAAACGCAGTGCGCTGACACTTTGTTACAGATGTTTTAGTAGAATTTTCCCACTATTCATTGATTTGGAACTCAACAGTCTTGTTTTACTTTTATTTATTTTATTTTATTTTCGTGTTTTTTTCTAAACCTATGTATTAAAGGGTATTAAAGGAAACCATGCATAAGCAAACTGAAACACTCACAAAAAAAGAGCAGAAACTGTTGATTTACTATACAAAGGAGTGCTGCGATTATAACAGAATTGCCCTACTGCAATTACCACTAGAACGTGGACTATATAACAGACTGTCTAAGAAAATTAATTTTATTGTGAATGAAAGTCGTCTCAGAAAGTACAGCCCCGGTGGGTTAGCTTTATACTCTTTTAAAGTGCAAGATGGGAGACTGAAACTGCAGAGATGATGTTAAAGAATTGTATCATCTTGTGTTAACTGATTTTTAATTGCAAGAATAAAAGTACACTCACCATCCACATATTTTGTTGTTTAGGATATTGTCATGTTTAGCTATTATGCGATCAACAGTATTCCTATAATACACTTTTTATACTGAAAAAATGCACTTAAAATTTACGCAATGAAAAATGGATATTCTGAAACAATATACATGTATCAGGGTGTGTTTTTTCTTCTCTCAAATGCCTAAATTCCCATGCAATACGAGATTCATTTCACCGATTTCTTGTATGACCGTTACCCATTAATTATATGACAAACTCGGCTAATGCTTCACTTAATCCTCCTCAGGACTGACTGCTGGGTGGAGAATGGACATTAAAACTATTCCCCGCTGTTTAGTATTGCTAGAAGGATGGTCAGACCTCAATCTCGCACTTCCTGGACGTACTGTAATCACGTTATAAGAAAATTATGGAAGCATTTACTGTGGCATTAGGCGTCAACAAGAACTGATTGACTGATCTAACATGTCCAAAAATTCAATGAAAAGCCCAAGCAGGATTGGAATTTGGTCTGATGGTGAAAATTATTGTGTATTGGAAATCATGATCAACTCAGATACCCTACAAGCATAGAAGTCTGCCTATATTTGGAAGCTGGCAGTTCTATAACAATATCGCTGTATACAATGTATTTGAATTGTTCATAGTAGTGTCATAGGTCTTCGAGAAAACATGTGATGTTACTAATGGACAGTGGCAATAATGGATAAGTGATTATACAGAAAATAGAAGATATGTGTGAAAACTAGTAAAACGATGAGACGGTGAATGAGCAGAGAGAGGAGATAGATTGTTGTGTGTAGATGATATTGGATTTCTCTCCTCACATTGATTGTGCTTAATATTGCATTAATAGGAAACAAGTGAATAGCGAATTTTATGGAATTTTGAATTTTCCGTATGAACAGGATATTGATTGGTTTGTAATATGAGACTCAGTTATACTAAAATACCAATATCAACAACCTAGTAGTACATGTAACAAATTGCATTTTGCTTTCACTGCCTAGGCTGTATCTATGAGAATGTTTCCAAGGATAATCTCATAAATTACAATTGAACTTTCGCATTTCACTTTTTTTATTCACATATTCTGCAGCAGACATAGTGTTTGTGTTTGGTGTTTGCATTGGCTTAAATGGAAAGGTTTACCACTTTTACACTAACATTAAATACAAAGGTTTACCACTTTTACACTAACATTAAATACAAAGGTTTACCACTT
>ENA-OREC01002519-OREC01002519.1-marine-metagenome-genome-assembly--contig:-NODE-2519-length-10157-cov-14.946429_pt1 | contig 10157 bp, 4 predicted proteins | sample MGYA00248626_ERZ508543 | MGnify/ENA primary metagenome ERZ508543 (study PRJEB26211, sample SAMN05518279) | marine metagenome | isolation source: Puget Sound, Washington, USA | host: Bankia setacea...
CAGTCAACGTCATGTTACCTATAGAATACAGTCAACGTCATGTTACCTATAGAATACAGTCAACGTCATGTTACCTATAAAATACTGCCAACGTCATGTTACCTATAAAATACAGTCAACGTCATGTTACCTATAGAATACAGTCAACGTCATGTTACCTATAGAATACAGTCAACGTCATGTTACCTAATAAATATAGTCAACGTCATGTTACCTATAAAATACAGCCAACATCATATTACCTATAAAATACTGCCAACGTCATGTTACCTATAAAATACAGTCAACGTCATGTTACCTATAAAATACAATCAACGTCATGTTACCTATAAAATCGAGTCAATGTCATTTTACCTATAAAATCGAGTCAATGTCATGTTACCTATAAAATACAGTCAACGTCATGTTACCTAATAAATATAGTCAACGTCATGTTACCTATAAAATACAGCCAACATCATATTACCTATAAAATACAGTCAACGTCATGTTACCTATAAAATACAGTCAACGTCATGTTACCTATAAAATACAGTCAACGTTATATCACCTATAAGATATAACAATAACAATATTCAAGGTATTTTGCAAATGTCAAAGGGTTCTTTCTGCTTCTTTATTCAAAAGCACTTACTATAATGTAAATAAACAATGTTTCAATTTAGGAGGGTTTGTATGTGCTGAAAAATCTAGAATCTAAATACGCTAGTTGTCATGTTAATATAAACTTTTATGAACCTTGTTCCAGGAAAAGTTATAAAGCTCGCTTAATAACATTCTCTAAACTCCTTACATAAAAGTTTAATTCTAAATGACAACTCGTGTGAAATGAAATATTTAAACAGTATCTCTGGTGTGCATTTTAATACTTAATGAATAGTTTACCATACCAACAAGTGTGTAGTGGTTGGTGCCAGATGTAGTGCAATCAGCTGGTCAGATCTAGCCAATAATGGCCTTCACACAGGTCAACTATCCATTCCATACAGGTGATATTTATATATATAGATAGATAGAGTATTTTAATATTTATGAAATCAACGATCAATTAATGGAGCTACTTGTTTATTAAAGAAATCACCACAGTAATATAATCTATAGACTTTAGTATCTACAGTACGATCTAGTGGATTAATTATTACTTAATGCACACTCTGATAACCATTGTATGGGTATATCAGTGTCTAGAAAATGACTTAATCAACCGCAATAACTCACTAGTAACATGGTTAAACATACAGAGTCATTTGAATGTTTCGGAACATTTATAGAAAAAAACGAAAGCTTCATTTTAATGTTGTTTTTCATCTCACCAATAAAATTTTCAAATGTTAATTTATGCTCTTAAATTTGACATAATATTGTAGCAAAACAAAATTAAAACCCCTATTCTTAATGGTGTATATACATCTATACTGTTTACAAAATTAGGATGTTCATGTAAAGACTGTATACTCAAATGAGATGAAATTTAAGGAAAAATAATTTTAAAAATAAGCATAACAGAAATGGATGGGGATGGTTTTATTTGTTCATGGTTCAGTTAACAGTCATTGGCCATTATATGAGGCTTCATGACTACAAACAAAAACTTAAATACCCTATTAACTATATATGTTGACGCATCGTTACACATGGATTGTTTTATTTTCAAAAGAGACCATCTTAAAGAGACAAGTTAGAGGTATAGGAAACGATGCAGACGCATAAATCCACATAGTTCGCTGTAATATGTGTTAATAACCTGTTAGTTAGTACATGTATATGGTAACGTAAAAATAGCACACAACTAACTTTGATTTCAATGTAATATAATATACATACCAAATATCTTTATATTACACTAGTCTAATATAGCCAGAGACAAAACATTGTGGAAGGTTGTCAAGAGACGGGTGTGACACTGCGAGCTATGAACCACGTGATAATAATTTATTGTCAATTTTTAGCATACCTCGTTTCATAAAAGTTTATATTACATGGCAACTCATGTCAGATCCTATATATATCAGGCCATAAGTTCTTGCAACCTCACTAATTGTGTTTTAACTTAAATGTTAGAGATCTTATAAAGCATTGTTTAAGCACATGTATTTTAGCCGTGACATACATTCTCAATTACAATTTGTCGTTATAAAGGAGTATGTGGTACAAAATGCAACATACGTAGTAAATCCAAGTGTCAGTAAACATTTCAGTACATGTGTATTACTTCCAGCTGTTTATATTTGTAATTTTCTAGTATATGATTATAGTTGCAGCCTTTGTTGAATGATGTTAGGTTTCGAAAGTTTGCATCACAACAGAACAATTGGAGCAAGGCTGCATGTTAAATGGATACAAATGACTGACAGAAAACATTTATTATCATTCTTTTGAGAATTGTCTCAGTTGGTTGTTCAGCTAATCATTCTTTGCAGGGCTGTTTTAAGAATAGATATGAATAATATAAGATTGTCAAAGTTGTACGTAGGGTGTCATCCATTTCACATATTTGTCTTCTGCATCCTGTTTCTACTATAGACTTAAACATTTCACTTTTTACTTCTTTACATATTTTTTCCTAATGTACACACACTATTTCTTTTGAAGGATCTTTTCAATGACATTTAATACAATGGCCTTGACATTCAGTTGACCTTGAAGTTAGATAAAGTCAGAATTGCTAAACAAATGAGGACCAAGTATCCAAAACTGCAGACACATTATTGTTTTTAGTCTCAGTCTCTTTGAAACACATTTATTCTTTCAATAAATCCAAATTCAACAGTGGTTTTATTACTGATAATATTTCAGCAATCTAAAAACAGAAATACTTGTTGTTATTATAGTTGACTGCTCTTTGATACGATTCTAGTATGGTTACATTATTTTAAGAACTTAACTATTTTAACTAGTATTCAATGAAACGTAGAACAATCTTAATATATACTCTACAATATCATATATGACTTGTTAGCTTAAACTGTGCCTATGTAATTTAACAGTGTCTACGTGAACATTGCCACATATATCCTCTGCAGCTATAAGTTAAGTTCAAGTAAATGCTGTACAACACCGATATGTTTTGTGGTGAATAAATTTTGTTTGTTCCAATTGTTGTATTTGTATTGTAGTTGGGTACATGAGAACTGTATTATGTAAATATATAAAGAAAATTACCAAAATACCCACACACATACCTACATTTGAATTGAAAAAAGTCACATAGCAAATGAAATCAATTTACAGTTTTTGATATTACATAAAAGAAGTATGGTAGGCGATATTCTCAAGGTTGTTATATAAGCCATTGAGCTGTAATTATGTAGTAAAAGTAGAAGTGTAAGAATTAATGAACCATTTGGATTGTTAGTTATATAATGTTGAGAACTATTAAACTGAATTGAAAAACAATTTCACTTCAAATGAGCCTTACAAAACCATTATCGGGTACATTCCCTTTTGTACTACTCTTTATTTTTCATTTGTCCCACAGTTTCACATGCAGTGAACAGTTTCAAAATGTGCACACTTTTGTTTCAACATATGTTTATTGCAAAATATTACTACATATGTACAAACAGGGTAATAATTAATATGCGTACTTTTTCCAAACCGAAAATTCTTTGTCGGGTTAAATGTTCGGTAAACCACATTTAAGGTAACTTTGTGTTATCTTTATAAAGTTAAACAAACAGTCAATATTTATGGATGAACAAGTGTTTTTTGTTGTTTATTAAAAAAAGAAATTGTTTGTTAAAAAGATTGAATCGTTATCAAGGAAATGGGGTATAGCCAAGGCAAAAGAGTTTACCATGACCTGAGTATTTGCTGATGTAAACAGAATTCAGAACAACAGGTTGCGATACTGTTAAGAAATTTGGCAAGCACCTATTTACAAACTGCAAATATAAAAAATACATATGGACAAATGGACAGGGTGATTCCAATATATGCTGGGCTTATAATAATGTTTGCATTATCGAAATAGTTATTTGATTTAATAACGCTTTTCATGAAACATTTATTAATTTTGATGTTTTCTTGTTATTTTTCAGGGCACCAAGCGATGGAGCAATGATCTGTTCTTTGGCGGTCAGAGAATCGCCAGCATGAACCACTCGTGCATCGAACTCTGTACAGAAATCCCAGAAAAGTATGTATTTATAACCACTTTTGCAGAGATGGCGAAAGACAAATTTACTAATCCTTAAAGATGTTTTGTTTTTACCTATTGTGAACTTTCTAGTCCTTTAGATGTACCGACTCAATTTTTACCAGTCATTGCCTAAGGACAGGCACTGTAACTATAATCTGCTTTTGCATACATTAATTTTTTACACTATTTTATAAAGTCATTTAATTTTGTGCGTGTTAGATTTCGTGGTTTCCTTTAAAAAAAGACAAACAATGTACATCACTGGAAACCTGTACATATATTTGCTGAAATTTAAGTGTTTCGTGCTCTCACCAATGAAAACCATGCTACATCAACATTGTCCTGCAAATAAGAACTTAACCTTACCTTTTAACTCAAACTTAACTTTTACACTAGCAGTGCTTTTCTATACTCGCTATTTTTCTATATCCTATATCCTATAATGTACTCTTAATAATTAACATAAACACATGCATATGCATAAAAAAAGAGCAACAAATATGAATATTGAAACGTCACTTTGCCTTAATTGTTTAAAACCATTTTTTAATCCCCAGCCACAGAGTGGGGAGGGGAATATAGGAATGCATGTCGTCTGTCCATCCGTCTTGTCAGTCCGTCCGTCCGTCAGTCTGTCCATCTTTCTGTAACACTTTGTGTCTGCGTTATAACTTATGTATGCATTGATGGATTACCATCTAAATTGGTACAAATGTTGTCCTCATTTAGACGATGTGCAGTGACCTTGACGTGGATCCATACCTCATAGATCAAGGTCACACAAGACATTTAAAGGTCAGAGTACCCATCCTCATGTTCGCTCAATAACTCAAGTATGCATTGATATATTACCATTGAGAATATGTGCAGTGACTTTGACCTGGATCCATACCTCAAAGGTCAAGGTCACACAAGACATTGAAAGGTCAGAGTACACATGCTCGTGTCCACGCTATCTTACGTATGCATTGATATATTACCATCTAACTTGGTACAAATGTTGTCCTCTTTAAGACGATGTACAGTGACCTTGACCCGTCACACGAGACATTGTAAGATGTTACAAATCAAGGACTCATTTTCCTTCTTTTTTTAGCCAAAATAACCTTAACATTGATCTTACATACACTACACACAATCTGAATAACTAACAAATATCCTTCTGTAACATGTTCATATATCTAAGAATATTTATGTTACCTATCAAACAACTTGTATTTCCTCTTTTCCCATTCTTGACCAGTGGTAGTGTACAATTTTGGTCAGGTTCAACCTACAGTCAGGTTGAGAGAAAAAACGAAATGTTCTAAAAAAACAACGGCGGGGGATTTGGCCGTCATTTGGACTGCCTTGTTTTGTTTTATTGTGAATTATATGAATAGTAACTCTATAAATATATTAAGATTAGCAAAATACATACTTCACCCACCCACACACCCACCAATACTACAAAAGTCGATTGAGCATCCTTAGATTAAAAAGTTTTGTCATGATAGTGTTAAAATGCACGTTCAAGATTTTAGAAGGTAAATATGGATACACCCTGGTTTATACAATCTTATACTACACGATCAGACTTGCATGATTCATCAGTGATCCGATTGGTTCCCCAGGGTGTTATAAAAACTGTTATAAAACCATGGGTATATAAAATATGGGCTTGTATAACTTACTCCTACAACTTTATAACCAATAGGGGCCGCTATAAATAGATATACACCCTGGGTACTGTTTGTGACATAAAAAACCTGCCTTTTGCCTTTTGATTGGCCCCCCAAGGCGTACAAATCAATGTTATGAAACCTCGAAAAAATTACTATGATTTATTTGACTATAAATATACCTGTCTTTTGATTGGCTCCCCACAGGTGTTATAATAAATGTTATGAACCATCAAAAAATTACTAGTTTATTAACATGGGTTTAAATTACTATGATTTATTGAATTGTCCAGGTTTTACTATAGATGATAACGATCAGTTTTGTCCTTGTGGCCTTGATGCACTCTACCTTGTATCCTGTTGTAGGGCACCCCCTTTTTACCTGTTATATTGTACCCTACCTTTTAATTGACGTGAATTTGGTGATAGAGATCATGATTTGTACACAGGTGTGTCGGACAATGGCTGTAGGCTTAGGTACAAGTCATGCTTTTGTGGATGTAAATCAAAGAAGATCTGTATTTTAACTACTGGTAATTTGCAAGAGTTCACTCCCTTATGGGTAGGTTACACTACCTTGTTGGTTGGGTTTTCTATCAATGTTTATGTAGTTAAGTCATAAAGTTGTTTGTTTGTTTTTATTACAAATACATTGGTATATTTCCATGTCTGAAAAAATATATTTTATATCCATTTAGAAATAGTTCAATAACAGTTCAGAAATAAGATAGGTGATAAATAGAAATGTTTGGGAACCTTGCTGTACATATTTATCCATTTGAGACATTGATACAATCAGTTCGCAGATGAAACATTCAATATATAACCATCATCAAATGAAAGTTTATAAACAACAAAGTTAACATGTAACTGATCATTTAAAACTGACACAAACAAACCATACTGAAAGTAACACAAAGCTAAAAAACATGTGTTACCAAAGATGTTTAGACAACAGTACCTGACACTTGAAACACTAAATAATGTATTATAAAATGTACCTTTCTAGATAAAAAAATACATGCATGGCATACCTCATACACATTTTTACCTGTATAATTGTACCTGAGATATCTAGGTAGTGCCTTTGGCCTAAATGGTGTTTGGTACATGCTTACTATCATCATGTCTGTCCTTGTGGAGGTACACCCTGAGGAATTATACTGTAGTATACATAATATTGGCAATTTATTTCTTTGCTTTTCGGCCCTCATTTTGTTTGAATGTGAACATTAGACTCTACATTTGATTACAGTTTTTTTAACAAACAATGATGGAAAATTGACAATGCTTTCATCAGAGACTGACAAATTAATTTTCTTTAATACATTTTTGGTTGTGTTGTTTTCGGAAACTTTGTAAATCCTCACTTATCTTAATAATCCATATTCACTACCGGTTCACTTCACGATCAAGCCTGTGCGTGCTTCTCTTCTTTTGGCAGTTGCACAGTTTTAATGATTAGTATATTATATTACACAATTAAACAGAAGCAATTAGGTAATCATAGTTTACAAGTACATGTACCGGTATTCTTTAAAATTTAGTCCCTTGTAGATAGCAACTGAACTACGGTACATCAGTCTCTTTACTTTAGGGTTACATTAAGTGTTTTATGTCATGAAATGAAAATGTTGTGGGTAAGCAAACATTTATTATATTATCATTTAGTAAAATTCTTTCAGGTGAAAACACATTTATGTAAATATTGAAGCCTGAACATTTGAGGGGTTAGTGTGAGACTGTTTTAAGTGATGATGAATCAGTAGAGAAGTTATGTGGTTTTGCTTTCAATTGTCAAAATACTCACGCAGTTAAACTGAAAAGAAATGACATAACACAGCTTTAAACAAATTTTCACACACATAAAAAAGTGAAGTATTGAGAATCCTTGTTTTTGATATTAAGTCAGTTATCACATATAGCATACCTTGTTTACATGTTCACTGTAATACAAGTATTATGTATATCTTATATGTATACAATAGAACATTCAGATCTGCATGACTGCAAAACAGCTCTTTCTGATTCTTTAATAAAACCACATTGTTTAGCTATGAATATAACACAGATATTACCACCCATACACGATCCACCCCCAGGTTTAGTAAAATTGGGTGTAAGTTTCCAGCATTCAGTAAACAACACTATCTTTACTTGCAACTCTAGATGTTTTGGTAAATAAGTTCTATAAACAAAATGTACAAATTCACTATGATGTTGGTATATCTATTTTCTCATGCATGGCTAAACACAATTATTTAAATATGTAAACAACCCCTTACTAAGTGACACTATTAAACAAATATATACATGTAGTACACTCACGTATGACCCGTGGAGAGTAAAATCATTTTCTAGGCATGCACACTTGTTTCGTAAAGTCGTTTCTTATTAGCCGTCAGGTAGTCATGAAAAAAGATTCCCCGCTATATGAATTCGAATTTTTGAAATTGCAGGACAGTTTAACCCAAAATATTTACTGCTAACTTTTTCAAATGCATATTTTCACAGTTTTTTGCAATTTCAGAATACGCCAATATCAAGTAATTAAAGAATCCTACCAAAAATAAATAGTCCAAAGACTATAAGTAAATCAATTAGAAAACAGCAAATAACTGCCAGTTTTTGGAAAATCTTATGGCCACAAACAGTTTTAATTGATTTTGGTTCTCTCAGTGTGTGCTGTATGTGTGATATTGGACTAGAACTGAAAGTGTATATATTTATGAACCTTTTTTCTATTTTCTGCAGATTTGGTGTCACAGAAGAAATGTTGAAGCCATTTTTGGAAGGTTTGAGTCTTCAAAAAGTACTAGATGACAAGCGAATGTTTCTGGTGGATCACAAAATTCTCACAGACCTACCATGTAGAAAAGGCTTCACTGTAAGTGTTTATATATCTGTGTGTATAACAGCAATAACAGTTAACAGTGATGCTTCTCTAATTATTTTATACCGAGAAACAATCAGAATACAGGACCGCAAAATTTCCTGTACGCAACTTGTCAAGATACTAGATACAGATTTAAAAAAAAAAAAATTGCATATATCGTTTCTCATTTACCCTTCACACAAAGTAGTGCATTTCGCAGCTGGGCTTAGCAGAATGACAGTAAAGAAGATTGCAACAAAGTAGATTGGAAGGGTTCACCACATAAACAATCACTTAACAAATTAAACCAATGGCTGCCTACCCTTCAAGCAGTGAATACTAAAGAGCCTGCAGCGCTTTGATTTTTATGTGCTTATCCATAATTTTTCATCTTCGTCTGGGTTGATGTGTAAACTGTGTTGGAAAAGAGAGTTCTGCTTTATTCACAATTATTATCTAGAATTAGAGAGGAAATGACATGCCACTTATGCTAAAGTTTTATTACTAAAAAAAACCTAATACAAATATAATTGAATAATCAAAATTAATTCACGTTCTTAAGGCAGTAATTTCCTGAAGCACAGTAAGCAATGTTGTGCTGGGTGCCTTAAAACCAACACATTTGCCTTAATCATTAAATATTGTGTTCATCTGAAATTCAAAGCACATGTTTTTTTTATCTATTGTTCCAATGAAAACAATTGATGTTAATACATGCACATGTAGCTCTTAATTTTCCTCCAAATGTTTGTGAGTTTAGCATTCAACTGCAATAAACATCTATTGGCATAATAACGTGCTGGTACTAGAAAAGTAGCAAACATACAAGTTAGTTTGAATGTACAAAAAGTGATGGAATGACTATCTCAAGCAGGGGTTATTGTGTATATATATGTATATAATACTCTGGCACTTAATGTTACAAGATTACTTAAGTGGTTCACATGAGTAAAACAATGTAACGAGAATCAAATGTTAATTGCTCATTGCGAAAAAAAATGATAATACACTTCGGAATAAGTATAAAACATCTGCATATTCTCAAGATAACAATGCAAAATGGAGACTATCCGGAGCTTCTAGAACAGCATTTCGGTCGGCCTGAGCTTTATTATCTTCTTTGCAAAAAAATCAAACGGAACTACCCAGTGACAAGGGAAGTAACCAGAAAAGGGGTGCAATTTTGATATCCCTAGAAGCCCATTAAGTAAGGTGAAATCTCTACACCGCACAGGGGATAGGAAGTAGAGCTGTTTTATGCCATCGCTATTAAAAAAAGTTGCTTCCAATAAAAATGAATATACTGAAGCAAATATCAGAATTACTAGACATTTAGTTCCATTTTGTTTTGACATTTAGTTTCATTTGTTTAGACATTTAGTTCCATTTTGTTTAGAAATTTAGTTCCATTTTGTTTAGACATTTAGTTCCATTTGTTTAGACATTTAGTTCCATTTTGTTTAGACATTTAGTTCCATTT
>ENA-OREC01002520-OREC01002520.1-marine-metagenome-genome-assembly--contig:-NODE-2520-length-10157-cov-14.032341_pt1 | contig 10157 bp, 7 predicted proteins | sample MGYA00248626_ERZ508543 | MGnify/ENA primary metagenome ERZ508543 (study PRJEB26211, sample SAMN05518279) | marine metagenome | isolation source: Puget Sound, Washington, USA | host: Bankia setacea...
TCTGCAAGCAGTTGACCGTCGTCAGATATTACCTGGTGTAAGTTACATGTAAAGTGTTAAACATGGGACAAATACGCATTGCTCAATCATCTTTTAATTACACATGTTCCCCCGATTACGTAAGCCCTGCATATCGAGTAACCTATCGACACCACTCCAGCGAAGATTAACTGGTGTCAAACTTGGCCAGCAAATACACAGGGAGCACGATTTTCACAATTTCGGGGCACGTGGTGACCGTGTTCAAATGGGGTTTGTGTCAAATAGGACCATGTTATTTTGGCTTTTTCTCAAACCTTTTTTTACCAACTATGGGGGTGCGTCTTATACATGCTATTGGAGCTTTTTGCCAATATTTTTCTCCAATTTCGGGGGTGCGTCTGATACACGCGTGCGACCTATACACAGGTGTATATGGTATTTTCATTCACTCACTTTTAGCCATCAGTCTCGTCAGTTTTGTGTTGTAACAACATTGACTTTTTCCTACAGATGTGGTGTTGCTGGAGAGTCTGCACCAAGATGTATTATCCCTTCTCAACTCAAAAATGAGAAAACTGGAAAGGTATGTACATGTATAATTTACCCTTTCCCACATAACGATGCCAAAATCAATCAGTTAAGTCATTGAATGTTTCAGGCTCGTAAAACTTTCGACTGGTAGCAATGTGTTAGTAATGCCTTTCTTAATTTTTCATTAGCTCTATAGGCTTGAGGTATGATATCACTGGAGATCTCTGTATTAAAGCGCAGGTATACCACTTGCTGAAGCATATTAGTTTGATTTTCTAATGCTGTTGATTTTAAGACCTTTCGCTTTACATATTATGGAGAGATACCCTGACCACAACCTGTTGGCCTGACAGACCTGTTAACTGAAAGTTTATATGCCAAATGGAATAAGTGCACAGATTCCAAGAACCAAGAGACTGTTTACTGTAATGAGACTTAGTGTACAAAAACAACTTCCTTGATACCAACCAGAACTATAACTTTCCCAGGGCTCGAAACCACAATCTACAGATTATTATTAAGTCTTACGACTTAACAAAGCTAGCAGGTATTTTCCCAATGTTCCATACATGTCTTTTATCTTTCATGTGTCCAGGTACGAAAGCTATGGGAATACAAGACAGAGGATGAATTATTCGAAAACCTTAAAGAATTTCTGTTCAATCTGTACTTTAGGTAAGTGCCTCAAAAAGTGAAAGACCAGGATGTTAGCAAGAAGTTATGTTTTATATAACAGTGATGTTACTCTCTTCAAACCAACAAAAGTAGTGTTAATAGCAAATTAGCCTTAATCATAGTACATCAAAATACCCTAAAATTGACTGTTTAGGGCAGTATAGATTGATGCCATAAATACATAATGCCATAAATACATAATCTGGGTGTACCATTGGTTTAGCTCACAATAGCTCCATATCAGCATTATTTATCATTTCCAAAAACAATCTACACTTAAACAAATTTCTAATTGGCCACATATGATATTATGCAACATATTTAATCAATGCATCTAAATTTTGGTTACTTTGTATTGTATACACCAATCTATCGATTAACGGAAAGAAAAAAGTTTCCATTTACAAAACTGTCCATGCGGAACGGTAGGTGGGCGAAAATAGGTTATGTGCTCGGACTCCTCGTGCACCGCAAGGTAGTTGTCGAATTTGGTAGGAAAGTATTCCATCGTTGATTGTCTATTATGAAAAACATTTAATATGGTGAAACTAAGTATAACAGAACGCATTCAAGCGTTTTCATGCACACGAAAACTCTAAGTGTAACCATTCAAGAAAACATAACTGCGATGAGGTATCAGAATGATGTCATTCGCGCTGTTCTTCTACTTCGTATACATGCCAATCTCGGTATGATGTTGGCACGGGATTACGCATCATGTCACGCGACTAGAAGCACACTAGTAATGCTTGAAGCAAAAGATTCAGATGGTCTGCAAAAAGTCTGGATTTAAATTCTATTGAAACGCAAGGTTCATGCACAGTCGCTGCAACTATACCTCAGGGAGCTTGCGCGTGTTCATCATCAGATGTGTGGGGTCATTCCGGAACAGTATATTCATTGACATATTTTATCAATGAGTACACGGTACCTTGCTGTAGATGCGATACCGGGTGATTGTACAAAGTATTGAAACAAAATAAAATACGTGATTTGATTTTGCAGTTTTTGTTTTAAGGGTGTCCATGTTAACCCTTTAATTTAATCTTAATGATCAAATTTCAATGAAGTTTTGTTTTATATGTTACAAATAAATTGTATTAAACATATATTTGGTTATTTATATTTTCCTCTGTTAACTTTTCATAAAATAAAACCCAAACTAGGCGGCCAATTAGAAATGTGTTTAAGTGTATACTGTTTTGCATTAAAGATCAAAATGAGTTATGTGTGGATTTGTATAAATATTAAATCAGGTTCTTTTAGATTGAGAGATAGAAAAGATTTCCTTCAAGTGCTTTACACAGATTGTTATGGATGCACTTGACTCATGGTAAAGATGTATCATGTAGCTGTGTTGTTTTCATGTAATACTTTCTACTTCAGACACTTATTGATAAACCCCAAGGACAGACGTATAGTGGTTTGTGAGTCCTTACTTTGTCCAGCATCCTTCAGAGACACACTTGCCAGGGTTTTGTTTAAGCACTTCGAGGTTTGTATATATTGATGAACAAAAAGATGATTGATACATGTTTTGATACTAAAAGGATTTTAAATGAGTTGTTATTGTCCAAAAGATTTATAAAACAGGTTCAGGTAGAAATGTTAACTGTATGTTTATGGTAAGGTTCTTTTTATCACAAGAGTCAAGACTGTAGGATGAGTTAAAAATCTTGTGCTCTGTCTGACTTTAAAGTGTTGCAAAATCTTGTGAAAGCAGAACCTATGTGTTGCTGACTCTGAATTCCATTGTTATATTACAGGTTGGTTCTGTGATGTTTTCTCCGGGGCATCTCTCCAGTCTACTCACACTAGGTACCTACACAGCCCTAGTTATGGATGTTGGCTACACAGAGACACTTGTCGTACCTGTATCCTTTCATAATAACACCCAATGAATCTAACATTTACAGCATATCGTTTTTGGCAATAAGTTAACTCTGGAACACCCTATATGTTGGGTTTTACCTATTCAAATGCAGTACAAACAAAACAAATCACTATGTAATTAATGAAATTCTTGTTTTAAAATTCTTGGTAAATAAGTGAATTTCTATGAGTTATAAAGGAAATGTATATGTTCAGTATAGTTTAAAGTTTTATCACAAAGTATTCAAAATGTTTAAACTTTCCAGAACCATTTATTTGATTTGTCACATTTCAACATGTTGACAAACTGCATGATCTATTTATAAGAGTGCATTGTGGATACCACCAGTAGCACAGTTATTTTGGGGAAAAACAGCAAATTGCTAGTTCTTGATTAAACCTAATTTAATGTATGACAAATGTGTAATATTAAGGAAGTATAGTGTGTGTTATTCATAATTGGAATGCTTGTGACAGTTAACGGTTATGAATAGTTGCCAACAGTTTGTTTTTAAATCTTTAACAAAAGTATTACCATTAAAATTGTTTCTTTTACAAACCTCTTAATACAAAGTCACCCCAAGTATTAGAATGAACATGTGACTAAGCCAACTTTAGTACCTGTAGGAAAACTTTGACATGTTCTTGTCTCTTTGTTCCTTTTTTATTAAATCTGCCCTATTTATAAACTTCGTTTCAACTACCAACTAGTAAATAGATATAACTAAGTATTCAATAAGCAGTTGTTAATCACAGTTTCACTTGAACATAACATAGTTTAACAGATGTATGGAATTAGAAGGATATTTGAAAGAACCTTTAAGCACTTCATGTAAAGGTATGAGTTTGAGCGGTGTTCAATTAAATAGTCAATAAAGTGCTTTTCATTCTACACTTCAAATTCAATTCTCCCTGTCGACTATTTCCCTTGACTGTGGCGAAGGTGTATGAAGGTATACCAGTGCTGAGAGCTGTACAAAATCTACCACTAGGAGGGAAGGCCATACACCAGTAAGTTATACAATGTCCCTTACACTGAAATTTGGTAAACCTTGTATCTGACATCAAGATAACATTTATGTCTGGATGCTTCATATCAAGAAGAAAAGGGTTTCCAAGTTTTTAAGTGCTATTGAAGAAAAATCGTATTAGAATGTAAGTGACTAGTTTCTTACAAAGTACCAGTATACAAGATTACACTGTTTTTAATGACCTGGCAACAAGTCAAACTGTTGCCCATGTGTTCTGAGATTGTTTTTTCCCAAGATCAATATTGTTGTTGTTCTTGATATTCTTTATGCTATGTTTTTGTTGCCAAAGATAGCTGGTTTAATATGAAAATATTTATATTTGTTATACAGGAGAATAAAGAACACTCTTCTAGCCAATGGGAAGATTAGTAATGGAAATAAAGAAATACCATTGGCTGAAAAACCAGGTAAGCATTTTATAGTTAACAAACATTCAAATTGACTCCCTTTAATTGTTTTGATACTTGGATCTCTCATGACCCTAGAAGACAATCCAAGTAGATTTATGTAGTTACTGCTTTATAAACACATACTATTCCATACAGTCAACTCCCACACTCACATGCACTCTTTTTTTCTCATTAATCACCTGGACAAATGAATGATCAGAAAGGTTTGCCGGAAAAAAGAAATGCACTTATAATCTACATGTTGTATATACAATGGGCTTATTTTCACAATTTTATAGCCTTTTAGTAATTGCTTCATATGTATTGGATTTATTTCAGAAAACAAACACTGCTTGGATTTCATATAAATGTTGCTATGTTGCTACAGAAGTTACTTACTTAGTTTCTTTGTTGGTCAGATTGCGTTAGTAACTGTGGCTTTTGTATTGATGATATCCACCTGTGTGTCTTTCCATCTCTCACTATTTTAACAATTGCCTCAATATCAAGAGAACCATAGGTGGTTTATACTTTAAGCGTTGTACATATGTACATGAGGGTGTGTTCAGGTACCTTTGACATTGGCTGTCCAACAATCTTGCTGTACCAAAGATATTGGTGTATTGTTCTTGATGAGAGCTAGTTGAGTTACCTGTTTTACTTTTGTGCTTTTAGAAATACTGACAGAGGAGATATTAGAAGATATTAAAGGTAAGGTGATCACAAAACAATCATTCCAGCAGCCATCATCATGCAACAATGAATAAGTTTTCTGTATTTTCACTAATTTGCTTGTCTAAGAGTTGGCTCCCTTGTGGATAGTTATTTCTATTAAACGAGGGCTGTTCGTAAATTATTGAGACAGATAGTGTAAATTATAGGGAACATAGAAGAGATACAAACTTGATTTTACATGACTGGACTCATCAACTTAATTTCTCTCTACATGTAAAATATCAATCATATGGCTATATCTCAGAAGTATACCTTGAAGTATGCAGAGCACTTCGATATCGCAAACGTTACATCAGCATGTTACAATGGCGTTCATGCGATTGTGACAGCGTCACTCTTTCTCAATGTACACACCATGCAATCAAATACAATTTATATGACGCTGAACCCACTTATCAAATACATATGTTTAGTTAATATCTTATGGTAGATGCTACTGCGATGCTGTTTCGCAATGCAATACCCCTCACAGTCTGGCGAGGGCCATGTTTTAGTGAATTCAACACATTCGACGTCAAATTATCCCTGATTACAGTATGTCTTCCAGTCATGCAAATGTCCTAAATCTTTCACAGGATGACATCAGATTGGTGTAGGATAGATGACATGCACCCGCTATTTCGTTGTTTTCATAACAATAATTGATAGGGTCAATATTTTATTTTAATGGAAAAAAATACGTGCTCCCGGTACCTTTACCCGCACTTGATGTATACAATATAATTCTACAACCACTTTATATTTTTACAGATTTCTTCGATATTTGTCATAAACAAATGTTGATATATGATTACACCAAATTTGAACAACTTTCCGTCAAGGATTGTGTGAATTACAAGCAGTGTCTCAATAGTTTATGAACAGCCCTCATATTTACATAGAAACAAGTCATAAAATTGTTGTTAAACTAAACAAGATTAGCTTGCTTCTTTGCCTATTTTAAGCGTCACTGTATGTGGTCAGCGATGCTAACTCTGGTTTGTATTGCAGCTCGTTGTTGTTTTACTACAAAATGGGATAGGGCCCAGAAAATACATGAAGTGATGACTCACGGTTTAGAGGAAAGCCAGGTATGTTGATACTGTACAGTAAGATTTAGTTTGTTCTAATTGATTTTAGTTCAGCAATCTTTTGTTTATGTAAATCACGCTTAAATCCATTCCTGGAATCAACCAGTACTAAGCAATGAGGGTAAAGTTTCTTGCTCAAGGAAACTATGGTAGCCTTTGATGGGTCTCAAACTCACGACTGACAGGCATCCACCGTTTGCGATTCAGATGCGCTACCAACTGCGCCATTCCATCTAAAGGGCCAAATGATTTAATGGGATATCACGCTAGTCTAATATAAAGATAATTGTAATGTTTATACTAGGCTGGAGACAGGCGATGACATATGATAGATTCATTATACATGTAGTGAAGATGTTTGTAACTTAGTAACGCACTGGAAAGTACAGCATACATCAAGTTCAGTATTTAATCTATTCCATTGGTTTGTTTGTGACTAGTTACCCACCCCTCCACCTGACGTACAGTATCCACTGAATGGAGGCAATGTCTTAACTGTGAGTGGTAAAGTACGAGAACATGCCTGTGAGGTGATGTTTGAACAAGATAACGAGCTACAGTCTGTACCCTCTCTACTTATAGATGCAATAATACAGGTACAGTTGGATCAGTAGTTTACTCTTGTATAAAGTGATTTATTTACTCTCAATTAACTAGCTTTTTTAAATACAAATATACATAGGGTCTTACATTCCTTTTCTTCTCATGTCAACTTTTATCAATTGAGTAAAGAATGTGCTTCTTACATGATAGTACACAAAGAAAATCACAAAGCACACTTTAAATCAGTTCATGCATGCTATGTTGTCATATATTGTATTAAAGCCAATGTACTCAATCTGACAATGTACAAGTAATAGGGAGACTAAAATAAAGATAACCACTGTTGTAATGGTTGTAATGGTTTAATTACACTGGAAATGAGCAAATTTATCTATAAAAAAACTTGATAACTTGGTATAAATACTGTCTGAAAATATAGATATAAAATCTATCGAAACTGTATTGATTTGAAGTTAGAGCATGCAGGTTGTTAGATTAGGTACTAATGACAGATTTATGCGTGTTCTAAATAAGATGTTGTAATAATTAATAGTGACCTGTCACCAAATGTTTAGTGTATCCTAAGTTAGATTGATTATGGTATATATTACAGTGCCCTATAGACATGAGAGTACAGCTGTCAGAAAACATTGTAATCACTGGCGGTACAACAATGATACCAGGCTTCTTACGTCGTGTACAGGAGGAGTTACAGCACCTGATACGGGAACCACGTTATACCAATCTGTTGGCCTTGAAACAGTTCCGGTACCACACTCCCCCATCTAAGGCCAACTTTACTGCCTGGCTAGGAGGTGGGATATTTGTTTGTTGTCACTTCTTTAAATCACTCATAACAACATGTAACTTAGATTGGGCTGTATTTGGGAGATTTTTGTTATGCTTGTATACTTATAAAGAAGATGTGAGTTCAAGTTAACATATACTTTCTGACTCATTAAACAAACTTTTGAGTAAGTTATACAGAGTGTGCTCTATGAAATGTGTGGTGGTTAAAATGTCTCTGTACTGTAGCTATTTAGCAACATTTATCATGAGCACCATATGCACTTGATAATTTTTACTATTACTTGGAAGCATGTCAGATTGTGTCACTGAATTAATCACTGATGAAAAACTGTTAACAGAAGTATCAGATGGTTATTTTGCAGGCGCTTGTGGGTTTACCAATGTCTGAACTTTGTATAAAATAGCCAGTCAAACCTTCTGTGCAAGATGTAAAGATTGACTCTCTATCACTGTATTCTAATTCTGCAATGCCATTACCATTTCTAGAGAGGTGAATGCGAAAAGTATTTGCTTCTTTATATAACAGCACTTAAAACCATTTCACTTACACCCCTCAAATTATTCGGTAGGTCTGAAAGAAAAGTGCTGATTTTGCTAATTGAAGTGTCTAGTTTCCTTGTTCTATTAAGTGTTTTTTCCCAACAACATAGGAAAGTACCCTTAGCCAAGGATTGGTAAAAGCAGGTGTCTCGTTTCACTCATACATAAAACTTACATTACGACTTATTGTGTGTCTGACAAAAATGTTTCTTTTGTAAATAAGGTACATTAGTTCTAGTACCAGTGAAGAATAAGCATGTCTCAAAATATGCATTAATGTATCGGGTATGGTCAACATGTCTGCAGTAAATGTCTGTCTGTTGTTTGGAAAGCTTCCTGAGTCATTGTAAGAAACTACTTAGAGATTCTGCAAGTCACATGGTTTGTTCTAATATGGTTAATACTGTGTTTAAGTTGTTATGTTGGCAGGTGTACAGACTAGGGGATGAACAAGGCATCAGTCTGAACAGATATTGCTAGTGAAATTAATTTGACCAGTGGAATTCATTGATATGGAAACATGTTACACATTTCCCCTTGCCTAGTAGGTGATTTGATGGGGTTCATATTAATATTGAATTTTGGAATAGAAGTGATAAGTTTCAATTTATCCTTGTTTATAAGGTTGAGTTAAAATAACAGGTAAATATTATTTTAGAATTTGTATACCGGTACTTGCACAGTTTTTCATTACAGTGATAGGTTCAATATGTATATTATTTTGTTCATGACTACCAACAGTAATGAGTGTTAGAATGTTCATCTGTTTATGTAGTTAAAAACCTGATCAACCAGTGGGAGAATCACTCAGCCTGCACCCTCATTGGTCTGTTTGTTTAATTTATTTCCAGTGTTAATTTGTTACTGTGGACTTGTTTGTTATTCTACCCATTGTTTATAGTGGAGACTGTCCAAGCCTGACAAATGGGTTTTACAAGGTAGCCAATTACTGATACATGTTTTCACGTTTTGCAGGTGCTATGTTTGGTACCCTGGAGACACTGCCTAGTAAGAGCATCAGTAGGGACCAGTACATTGAAACAGGAACCATTCCAGACTGGTGTTCACTCAACACAGCTTCCTGAGCAGCTGGCCGTTTAGCTTTTATATATATAAATAACAATAGCACAGACCAAGTCACGTTGAATATTGGTGAAAGACACTTTATGTTATAATATTTGTTCGATTCTGTTTTTGGGATGGCTTTTATAGTGTACCATGTCAATTATAACGCATTTTGAATACTTGTAATTTCTTAAAGCAGTATTTGAATTTTGAACATATAATCAACTTATTGAAAAAAGATCAACAACATATTGAAATAAGATCAACAACAGATTGAAATAAGATCAACAACAGATTGAAATAAGATCAACAACAGATTGAAATAAGATCAACAGCTGATTGAAATAAGATCAACAGCTGATTGAAATAAGATCAACAGCTGATTGAAATAAGATCAACAACTATAAAAATTAAAAAAATAATTTGAAAAAAACAATACAATAACAACATTATTTCAATAAGCTGGGTATTATTTATTTAATTTTAATTATTAGTGGATGTAGTGGCATTGACCTGTGTTTGAACAGAGCTACATATATATATTAGAATGAATGTTTGACCTATTGGTCATGTTTGCATCAATTATTTTGACTTAACGTCAGCCAGTGTTAATCCTATGGGCCAAGTTCTTGTAAGAGAGTCATTTATTGTGCTAATGTGCTAAATATGTAAAATGTGCAATATTTATTTCTTCCATTTTTGGTTGGATGATTGTATTCTGTATTCTTGATTGTAAATGACATATGATTGGGAATAAAATCTCTAGGAAATCTCCAATACTGTATACTTATGAGTTATGTTATGAGTGACATTTAAACCTAAGAACCAAACGGGTATAGTAAAGATCTACCAATCAAAGACCACTAAGAACCAAACGGGTCCAGTAAAGATCTACCAATCAAAGACCACTAAGA
>ENA-OREC01002521-OREC01002521.1-marine-metagenome-genome-assembly--contig:-NODE-2521-length-10156-cov-11.515428_pt1 | contig 10156 bp, 6 predicted proteins | sample MGYA00248626_ERZ508543 | MGnify/ENA primary metagenome ERZ508543 (study PRJEB26211, sample SAMN05518279) | marine metagenome | isolation source: Puget Sound, Washington, USA | host: Bankia setacea...
AATCTGACAGAGTGAAAGGGTGTTGTAACATGGGAAAACGGAAAACATGGCACTTTTTAGGTAAGTAAAGAATTGTTATTGTCTACTCTTTTTCTTATTAAACATTTGTCGTTTCACACATGCTAGTAGACTATTGATAGACATGTACATTGAAGTTCCGCTAATAAGACCACAAGTGGGACCAACAAAAGGTGGTCTTTTTAGAGAGTTGCTATAAAAAGGGAGGCCAAACACATTAAAAGATAACTAGACAGTTTTGGGTGGTCTTAATAGCAAACTGGTCTATATTGTGTGGTCTTAATAGCAGAACTTTACTGTATTGGATTATTTGAATACTATTTGTATCATGCTTGACAATTAATTTAAGATCAACTACAGGTTGTTTCCAGCATTGTTAAAGCAGAATACTTCAGAAAGACAACATTTATTACTGCAGAACCAAAGTTCATATTCTTAAGCGAATGTGAGATGCTCCATTTATTTGCTTCTTCATTATTCCATCGAAAACAAAGTTGGAGAGGGGGTGGGGGGGGGGTAAAAGAATAGCCTTTGACAATCACAATAATCTCCTGCAAAATCATATAGAAATAATTCGCACCACTTTTCTCTGCTACCATTTTCTCTGTCCACATTTAGAATAACACAATAACAAAAAAAACAATGATTGCCAACACATAGCCATATCAGGCCTCATCTGCTTAGTTTAAAGTCAAGTCATTGTCTACTGCAGCCCTTTGCTTGTGACAATGAATCTTCCAGTCTCTCCACTAACTGCACGCTGGTCATGTACGAGGATTGACTCTATAACATGCTTAATGCTTATCTCGTACGTTGGGAAATGTCAGAAATTTAATTCCCATTGCCTCTCTGGAGCCCGGGGGTGGGGAAACATGCGAGAGTTGGAGGTGGGGGCAATGGGTTGACTTTTTCTACTAACCCCCTCCCCTACTGTTGTCAGTTTCTCCCTATATGTATTCCACAGGTCAATGCTGTTTGAAACTGTTAAAAATTAAAATGTCAAGAAATCCTCAGATTTGTATTTCCTCGTTTTGCAAGACTTAACATTTTTGCAAGACAGGAGACAAAACGGTAAAACAGCTAGCACGGCTTCGTTACAACAACTTCCGAACGTGCTCTGCATTTATACCAATTAACATATGTGTCATAACTGATTATAGGTGGTTAATTGACAAAGCATTTTCATCAAACATGGCGAAAAACGGAAGTAAAATACATTGTTCTGTACTTGACGGGTTTTGTTAACTATTATAGACTGGTTTACAACGTACATGTATTTATGGCAACACTAACTATATGAGGTCTAACGAGTGTCAATGGCGCTCTCTTAAAGTTTCAAAAATAGTTGTAGAAAATATGTGCAACAAAGTTCAGGCGTAAGTAATGATGGTTTTACAAGGTGGTTTATGAAAAAAGTGACATCAGTCTGCGACATTTAGAACATTGTAAAAAAGCGCATGTCATCGACAACAAAATACAAACGTGCGTGTTATCAGTATAGTATTGAAAAGGCGCTCATGGTCTACAAACAATTAGTCTTAACCAAAAACACAATCATACGTATCCATACATTGTACAAACCAAGGATTAAAAACAATGACCATGATTGAAAACAGAACATACAATGTGTCCACTATACAAGCGGCAGCAACAAATAAATAGATAAATTGTTTTACCATTTAAAGTCAACAGAAAAGAAGAGACAATATGTTCTACCATGTTAAGTTCCATTTAAGGTCATAAACGAAGAAACTGTGGCTGGAAAATGCATTAATGTACACAGATTCCATTATCTATTCGGCAAATTAAGGCGGTTGCTTTTGTTCTTGCCCTTTTTATGCATTTGGATGGTGAATCAGTTAATCTAGCTTAGTTTAGTCACCACATTTGATCATATCTGAAGGCCTTCCTTCCTTCAAATTAACATTTTACAATATAACAACTGCTCTATTATGTTACCGGTGTATATTTCATTTATACCACCATATTCAGCCTCTAAATGGGGGTCTATAAACGGACAAAACATAATTTTAATTGATGTCCAAAGAAAAATGAATTATACAGGTTGTTTCCACGTTTCAATTAATTTAACAATCGTAAAACATTTTGATAAATAGGAATTCATAACTCATTAATATTCATTAGTTTGTTATTTAGACGACACCGCTCGCAGGAGATACTTACATAAACCGTATGGGAAATATTGTTTAACCCTTTTGTGTTGATGTAGAAGACAATAAGAGGACAGAAACCTCAATAATATAACCACCTCAAGGACAACAACCAATTTGATTCTCAGCTTTTACGATTCTACTTTTTTGTACGATTTTTTATGAACAACATTTTTGTTCTGACCTAAAACACCGTTTCTTTACGGATCCACACTGTTGTTTAATTGCTAGGTTTTACTGCATTCAACCAGTTTTATGAACTCAACAAATCAAAATGGAAATACAAACCAACAGTATAACAATTGCCAGGCCTGGAAAAGTATATATTATTTCCCATTGCGATCTCTAGTGTTGTACTTTATACCGCTTATGTTAATTCGTATGTACAAACAATCACCGAGGCCTTTATACAAAACCCTACCGTATTTAATTACATCGACTTTAAATTACAAAGTTCATACGAGTTTTATTTTGACTTTTATGGTTAAAGACATCTAATTTACTGTGAATAATAGTCATACTTTGGGAGAAATAAAACCCCATTGTTCAGAAATCATTTACAGTTGTGTAGTTTGTGATATGTTCTAATGATTACTTACAACTTGTTTGTGGTATACCTGTTTTTATTCCAGCCCCCCCCCCCTTCCCTCACCTCCGCCTTCTATTATTTCCAACCTAACACCCCTCCTCCCCTCCTCCGCCACCGGGACCAGATTTGGTTTGCAAAACACTCCTAATACCGTACGAGATCAACAACTGATACATACGATTTGCACGTGTATATCGTAAAAACATTACCCCCTGTGTGTAGATGATGGATTATATTTTATCTCTATCAATACCCAACCTAGTGCCAATGTCTCTTACCCTTATACTAAACTTAGAAGTAGCATTGCTTTATGACAAAGTCGTTAAATAAAATGTTATAGACCGTTGTTGCTTATGTAAATATCAAATGTAATTTTCAATTCGTGCCCAAGCGTTCAATACACCAATAAGTTGTAAAAGTACTACAATCTGTTTTTGTTTTGTTAAGTGTTACCCGAAATATAAAGTCTGTGATATTGGGTAATGGGGTGGAGGTGGGGTGAAATTGAAGTTGATGATCTCTGGTATTTAACAATGTAAACGAAACCGCAAGGAACACAGTATAAGCCTTAAAGAGATCAAACTTGAAGTATTTACTAGAAAATAACTAATTATATAAATCATTGACGGGACCAAAATTTATTTGACAAAATCCGCAATCAATGTATTAGTTGATGATATAAGGTGGTTAACATGTAGAGCGTGTTCTGTTGTTATAAAGATGAAATCTGCGGTCGCGAAAAAAATCGATAATTTCTCATCAGTTGTCTGTGAGATTTCAGGAAGCAGCTTAATCACGTGTCTAAAGGGGATTGTACTTTATAGTATATTAGTGTACCATCCAATGCTAATGTGACAAGAAGCTGTCGTATGAAATGTGACCACAGCAGTCGCTTTTTACTGCGCATGCGTACCGGTTAATATGGATATTTCCTAAACGAAATAAATGTGACCGCTTATTAGGCAATAAAACAAAGGTTCTTTCACATAAAACGATTGTGTTCGTGTTTTGCTTAACCAGCCAATCGTGGCAGTTTTGTCAAAATCGACTTTTATTACATCTAAGTGAGATTTAATAATTAATTATCATATGTTTATTAAAAGAATTTTGACACCGCAATGGTAATAAACTTCGGCAATTAAAAGTTTGATTAAAATGAAACTGCCATTATAGACAAGTAAAGTTATTATTTAATCACTTGAAAGCCATTTTACGAAAAAACATTACAGAACCAAATTTTTTTAGATTGTTAGAAGTGCTTGAATCATACAGGTGTAGTTCTACATATCATAAATCAAAGTCGCTTGCACCACTGCAGACCATAGAAATATCACTTATAATATTCAAATTTACACATACATCAAGGCCTTTATTGTGTGTCAAATGTTTCCTATCATTTTCCGACAGAATCATTGACTTTCATGTGAATGAGAAATCTACATTAATCTTGGGCATAACGAGACCAATAGTTTTCCAATTATCTCCAAACCGGACAACCGATATCATTGCAATTGTAACGAATGGCATTATTTCACGCCTTTACCGCACCAATTGTCAACAAAGCTTATCATAGGAATGGATACGTTTTTGCTATTTGTAGTTGTGGATGTAGAGTTAATGAAACCTGTAGGTTTAATGATACCTGTCCGAATATGATACGTGTCTAAACATGAACAATAGCTTTCCTTTGTTGTATATACGCATTGAGTAGATCATGGAATTCTAGGGTTGGAATATATGTTATTGTTGTTAGAATAAACACGATTTGTTGTGATACCTCTGAAGACTCTGAAATCGAGCCCTAGTTAATTGATTCAGATTGGTTAGATGTTCTCTTGCTTAATCGTTCGACGACGACCCCATCAATGGCTTTCCAATCTTTTGGTACGGTTGTTTGCCATTCGACGAGTTTTTATTGTATTTTATCGTATTGGGTCATTCTAACTCTTTTACTTCAACCTTAAACTATCTTGGTTTCTTAAGATGCCTAAATCATTTATATTTACTTTACTTGACTGTATTGAATTTGTTCCCCATCGTCTGCAATTCCGGGGCTTAAATTGACCAATCATAACAGAGATAGTGCAACCTCAAAGAGTCACGTGACACTAATAAACCGGTGTTAGTGTTGAAAATCGCCCCTAGTGATCACTTTAGCTCTCGGGAATCTCTTTGCAGGCGATATAACTGTCGTCTAGCACGCAACGAAGATCCTGGAAGGAGAAGCATATCCCAAACACGAATTGGAATGCAGGGAAATTGTAGCAAAGGAGAAATATTTGATGACTCTAATGCCCTGTCATTTTGGACCATTAGAGACATTTGCAATTTGATGGTCTTGCTTTGTGCAATCATGCTATTCAACCCCAACTGTTGCAGTCTTATCTTCAAGAGCTGTTTCAGCCACGACTTGATACGTTCAATGCTTTGTTATTGAGATACGCTCCATTTTCATATAACTGTTTTACAACATAAAGCGATGAGTATGAAACGAGGGCCGCTACGGTGGCTTATTTGTGTGATAAACGGTGAAAAATGACAGTCTATCGCGTACTAACATATTGTGATTAATCATACTCGAGTAACCAGTCTAAATTTATCAGACTGGTCGACAATCTTAATAATTCTGATTTCGCCGCCCCATAGATGAATATTGCTATCAATGTAATTGAATTCGGTGTCATATTGCTTATCTATACGACAAATGTCACTTCATTGAAAACTAGACTCGCTCCTTTCACCACGTGATTGTCGACGGCCTTTCAAACGTTGTTTCCTTTAGCCTGATGGTTATCTCTCCATAGTTGACAAAACAGTTGTGGCCAGTTTTTTTGTCACCTTGAAACATTTGGACTATGTCTGACGAGACCATATTAAACGATCGCCTTTTTTTCTTTGTAACCTTTACCTAATCAAGCATTTGATGATACTAATTTAAAATATGTTAGACAACACTTCAGAAGCTCTTTGTCAACGGTGTTCTCTTTAACAGATGTTGATCGTCAGGAATTTGCATTTTGACAATTTTATTTCTTTTAAACAAACTCTTTAGTCAAATGAAACCTGCATTAAAATATTAGAGTACAACAACTAAAAGCAACTGATGTACACATGTATGCAATCCGCTCTTTTCGGGTGACATATGTAGGCTACGCTACGTTTTATGACTGCCATTGCTTTAAACGTGTACCTCTGTTACAATAGTTAATTGTGAAACAGCATGCGTGTTTCGATACGGAAAATGGTTTACTTCTGGTCTAGAACGTATATACCGTTGCTTTAACTTTATGGTTGCCCCTCATCCCACGTCCACCGACGTCATCTTTCTAACCTTTTACGTCACTTACAAACGTGAATAGTGTCAAAACTGGATAACAACACGGCATTGGATAACAAATATATATAGACAGTTTGCAGAACGTCATTATTTCATTTATTAGTTAATAGCTCAAGCAGATGCAATGACATTCTTACAAATCATTAATTAAAACCGGTTACTTTGGTACAAAAACACCTCATTAATTAAAAATAAAAGATAAAGTATAGAATGCATTTTGACCCTCTTACAATACATGTGTGCCTATTGTATGATACATCAGCATCAGTACAGTATTGAAAAGTTATAAAGAGACATCGAAAGAAACTGTTTACCCATTTTACGGAATTGATATTGAGTTGAGACACCGAAATAGTTGTAAGTGTTGTTAAATATAAACCCAGTTAGAGCCCTCTTGCATCATCAGATTGAAATCGAATTGTGAAAGCGATAGAATAGTATGTCCTATTCGCACAAACACAGTAAGAACCATCTTGCATTTATCTCCCTTAAAATGGAATGGTTAAAGCGATACAGCTATGTATGCTATTGAATTCAGACCAAAGTGAAAGCCTCTTGCCCCCAATGAATTTGAATGGTGATAGCGATAGAGGTGTATGTGCTACTAAAAACACACCAGTCTAGAACACTTTTGCACTAACCCATTGGCGTATTGTATGTATGGGTAATATAGCATTTAGATTGTTCCATGAAGAGGTTGTCAATGAAGCAATAAAACGGTTCATTACTTTGTCGCATCGAGTCACAAGCATATTAAACATGTCATAATTGGACACAGATGCTTATCAGCCAGTAGAGCAGTCTAGTTGGTGACAATTTATCATCGAAATTAATTCTGAGTGTTTTAATGACAATAGGGTACGTGCACGAGATGGACGAGGAGAACAACGGGTAGATATAAGTCCAAAAAAGTACAGACTATACCGAGTTCACAAAACAGGCCGATGGTGAGGTTGTTAAAATAATGAAACTTCCACGGCAAGGATTTTTCTTCTTTTATTGTCCATTTGAAAGTACAAGTTAAATCAGTTCGGTGTTAATATTGTTACAAATACAAATCTGAGCGATAGATACGTTTCCAAAATATCACGAATGAATGAGGTTCTTCTACTGTCTAGTTTCCTTTTATCGTCTGTTTGCAAGAACACAAAGCTTACGTTTGTTATTGAATTGTTTCGTACAGAATTTTGAGACAAGACATTATTCTTCCAAAAATCTCTATTCGATTTAGTCCTTAATTTAGAAATTCTACGAAAGGGTCAAATTCACGTATGTTTGCTTCTGGTTAAATGTAGCAGTTGCGATGTTTCTGCTCATTGCTCATTACGTGTTTCTCCAAATATGATATCGTTTAAACTCGTTTGCTGCCCTTAGACACTGGCTCTGTTATTGTTGGACGACAAAGGCCGCATCATGTTTAATAATGCAGTCTAGATATTGTAATTTTTGAAATATGACATGGCGATTTGGCACGGCGTTTTGTGGCTCATTGAAGACTACAACATTATCTGTCAAACCTTTTCACAACAGTCAACCCCCGACCAATCTGCGCACATAAATAATAGAAAAACATAAACACAGTCCTTTTAGACGTTCACACTGATTTAAATGATAATTTACCGTGGAAATAGAGAATCAATTACTGTCGATGTTTTGGCTACAGTATGTGTCAAGTCAGATCGCTTGTTGGCCCCTGTTGTTTGTATGGAGGGAAATTGGGCATATAAATGGGGCCTATTACCCGTGGTGGATCGGGGGGTTACACCTCATTAAAACACAGTATTCGCACCACAGTTCAAAAATACCCGGGTACGCTTGAAATGCCGAAAAGTGAAATGAAATTAGAGACAGCAGTGATGTTTATCCTTGAATAAAAAGTCGCCATGTGAACAGGTTTTAATGTACGCCGGCCAGTTCTAGCTGAATAAGCACATTTATGATTTGTTCCAACTGGTAAAATGCCAATGACTGTTCCAGGAAAGGATCGACGCACCCGGCATGTTACATAAATGTTATTCAATATAAATAATGTTCATTTTGCAAAAGCATTTGTTATGTTTATTTCCAGTCGTTTCCTATATATTGTTAAGACGCATTCACTGAACATATGTATTATACTCGCAGGAGTCGTAAAAGCCAATCAAACACAGCGCCCATCATTGTTTCATAAAATGGCTATTTCACATCAATGATTCGGGGAAATCAAGCTGCGTACTTTTGTTTTGTAACTGCACGTGCTTCATCTAATTAATCAATTAAATATATCATTTCCATTGATATTTCGCGGCAATGATATTAATCATTTATTCCAACAACAGCAGACGACAAGGCGAACGAGTCTCGGATTCAGAATTTCAATCGAACGAAAAAATAACGATTCTCGTAAAATTGCATAAAACAATGATAAAATTGAATAGGTCTTTGATATAAAACGCTTGTTACCGACGTACCGAGCTTGATTTAATAACGCTAATTGTTTCATTATTGTTTTACCCAACATCTTATCACAGACCAAATATTTGATGTTACTATTTATAGAACATTGGAAAAATCATGACGTCTGCTGCACACAGGGTGGTAGTAAATAATGGCAATTAAAGATACAGACGAAATAAAATAAAATGCTCCTCTTAGTGCAATGGAGATATATATTAAAACGGTTGCACTATTTGAATATATTTTTGTAGATAGTTATCAGCGCATATGCTATTTGTACTGGTTGGAAGGTAATGCATGGCAACCGTGGGGTACGTGTTTATAGTTACATTAAAAAAACGCGTTACAATGTCGGCTAAATGGCCCGGAATGCGAAAAGGTTGCATATCTCTCGATACCTCTGTATGACACAGCAGACAAAATAATGCATCGGTGGGATAGGTCTGGATATATCCACTAATAGGTGCTCCAAAGGGTCTTTACTGCTATAGTAACACTTTTAATGACTATATCAGATATGCAATTTTCAGTAAGCTGATTTGACCAACCAATGTAAAAGAGATGAAGGTATGAGGAGAAAGTAGCATGTGCCATTTTTGCGTAACATGTAGGCCAAAGCGTTAATTTAAAAGAGGTGGAATACAGACAGATGAAGGCCAACTAACCACCTAGTCTTCTACCATGAATAATCTTACATAACATGTTGTATTGCGTAAAGTACAAAGGCTGGATGAACCGATGTACCTTTGTAGGTCTTCATCTGATTGTCTTTTACATTGTTTGCTTGTAAGTTTCTTGCACTTTGCACTTATTTCCCCCCACTTCAAACATGGTACGGTTGGCTGCAATTTCTCCCCCAACTATCTTGGCTTGGAACCGATGTCTTATCCTCAAACCATAGTACGTTTTCATTGTTATTCATGTAGTAATTATAAATTTAGGAGAAAACGCAGCCAAACATTGAACTCATGAAAAAATGATAATAGTTGATAACTAGAGAGAAAGGAAGCATGGAAAGGAACACGTGCGGGCTCTGTCTTGTATATGAAGTTTCAAAGTTATGCCAAAGGTTTAAATACATGGAAGGCTTTGCTGTTAAGATTCGTTATTATAATGTGTTGAGTTGAAGATGGAGAATGGTGCACTGAGGGTGGTTGAAAGAGAGAGAGAGAGAGAGAGAGAAAGAGAGAGAGAGAGAGAGAGGGGGGACAAGGAGAGATAAATTGAAATAGGAAGGAAGGTGGAGAGAGAGACGGGCAGTGGACAAAGGAGAGATGGAGATAGAGAAATAGCGAAGAGTATTCGGATAGGGAAAGGAAGAACACAAAGAGGAGACAGATACTGAGAGAGAGAGAGAGAGAGAAAGAGAGAGAGAGGGAGAGAGAGAGAGAGAGAGAGAGAGGGATAAATATGTTTTAAATCTTACAAGTGACAATGTAATCAAGCAAACCAAATAAAAAGTTTAAAAGTGATGTGAAGAGGGGTGGGGGATGGGTATTGAGACAGGGCGCTATGAAAGTTGGTATTTAAATGCCCCCCGCCCCTGCCCATCCGTCAAAAAATCAAAATCCCCGATCCTTCTCCTTCCAACCCCCCCCCCCCCCC
>ENA-OREC01002522-OREC01002522.1-marine-metagenome-genome-assembly--contig:-NODE-2522-length-10155-cov-7.661937_pt1 | contig 10155 bp, 6 predicted proteins | sample MGYA00248626_ERZ508543 | MGnify/ENA primary metagenome ERZ508543 (study PRJEB26211, sample SAMN05518279) | marine metagenome | isolation source: Puget Sound, Washington, USA | host: Bankia setacea...
TGTACTTGTGTATATAAAATAGTATATCAACACTAAATAAAACAATACCGTTTCAGTTTTTCTTGATGTTTGTATTGTTTATATTTTGATTAAATTAGATGCAAAGTATTATTATAATGCGACTTCGTATAAATCCTTTATAAACAAAGTCTACGATTAAGTGGGGCAACCCTCGTATATCACATTTATAGTTTTTTTACATGGTTAATGTGTCAGCAGAGTGAATGCTTTTACAGATGGAATTCCACATTTTGGGTCCAGAGTAACTGAATGATTCATGAAGAAATTGTATATGGAAGCATTGGCATCAAAGTTGGTTTGACGATATTCAAGTTTTCAGTCATGGATCTATAAAGGTGAAGGCAGGAGCAAATTCAATCATTGCTTAAAATCAATTTTCAGTGTTACTGTTATTCTTTTTTAAATATTCTTAAACGTTTTTTTATGAAAATCTTACAACATTGATAACAGTGAGTGATTCCATGATTTTTAAAGTTCCTGATATATATATTTTTTTTATAGTTGTTACTTTTTTTATGTTTACTAAATTAATGTTATAAAATGCTCTAATCTTTCTTTGTGTGGGGGAGGGGGTCTTTATTCAAAAAGGGAGCTTATTTGGTATAGCTGTCAATCTACCATAAGGCCCTGGTTTCAGTTTGATTGTGAAATCCCACTTGTATCTGTTCCTGGAACCAACTAGTACTAAGCAATGAGGGTAAAGTTTCCTGCTCAAGGAAACAAAGAAGCCTTTGATGAGGTTCAATTAAGGAAACAACAGGAGACTGATCGCTTAAAATGAAATGTTTTACTTACTGCATTACTTTGTGTCAAACTATTTACTGTTTTATGCATTTGATTGAGATTCTCAGTACACATTAATTGAATGAAACTGAATGGAAGTAAAAGCAGGCTTGACCTATGTAGCAAGAAGAAGTGTTATAGAAACAGCTTTTTCACTTATGGATATCTTATCTAATGATGTTCCTACAAAATCATAAATAATTTACTACAATTGCTTTAATAAAAAAGAAAGTTTTGTCCAAGAAACTTTTCAAACATCCCTCGTACAAGTAAAGCATTTTAAAGAATACGAGCAAATTCTACAATAAGATTGTTTTAAAAAGATTTAAAATGCTTTTGATGTTTAAGCTAGCAATATCATACAAATGAGTATTGTCATTTAAAGTTGACTTTTTCTTGGGAAATTAATCTGGTCTTACATCTTAACATTGATTCAATACTAGTAGAGCTACTGTGGTCCTTTTAGTGCACACCTTAGTTCCAATCAGGCGTACTCTTAGTTAAGTTATCTAACAAAATAGGTTAGAATTATACAATTCCTGATATAGTGTTATATGCCAGCATCTTTGATCCGGCAGTAAGTGCTACCATTGTTCAATTTAGTCTAAACATTTAGACAACAAGTCATAAACCCCTTGATTAAATAGTTCCAACATGGTACTAACATGTGCAACAAATCGTTCATTTTTTAACAAAATAACTACAATAACTACAACTTCAGGATAGTGAAGGGTAATAATTTGTCGTTAATAATAATAACTTCTTTGCGATGGTTTTATAAACATAGTTGAGACCCCGTGTTGATAAAAAGGTATTACTTAGTTTTGCCCAGATTGTTTGAAAACTGTAGTTGCAAGAGTGTTAACAAATATACCGCACATAATGGAAGGATGTATGATGTAGGCAACATACAAAGACCCTAAAATATGTACCCTTTAGTTTTAGTGTAGTTCACATTTTCCTGTAATATATTTATAAACTTATTATATTATATATTTATCAGTATTGAATCAGAGTATCAGCAGGATTCATGTGTATTGTTTGTATATGTATATGTTTGCACAAACACAATGAAATATAGTGACAACTCACGTAAGCAAAATCTGTTTACTGAAGTAGTTGGTTGATCCCATTGATTTTCTCCACTGCATGTAAATATTTTACTGCTTGTACCATCTCCATAGACATGTCCAGTTTTACAAGTTGAAGTACACTCTAGAGATCCAGTATTGTCCCTGCATATTCGATTAGCATTGGCATCAGCAAACAAATTTTCTTTAAAACATGCACTGGCTGGAATAAAATGTTTACAATAAAATAAAATACCAGTAAATAGAAAACTTAAGGTTATTTTTTTATTTTGATTCTTACTTAATGTGTATGCTACTTGTTTACTATGTACAAGTAAAGAACGTTTTGTTTGAGGATTGTATCTGAGTAAGATTTATCTGATGTAAGCATAATTGATATTATTATTAGTTATTAGTAACTATTGCTAACAATGATTGTGACGAGTATACCCTCTATCCCAACAAAAAATAAGGCAGACCATAAAAAATCATTTAGATGACTTGAAAATGGTGGAAGTAGTTTCTCTCAATGGATTTAAAAGAGTTTCAGTAACTCAGAGCTCACCCTAATGAAATATGTCATGCACATCTACACTTTATAGGATCATGTATAGCATGTTTTATTCAAATGACTTTCAAACAGTTGAAGAAGTTCAGACACAAACTTTCCCTATATTGATGTACAAGAACTTCGATAACTCTGAAAACCCTGGGCCTGGCCTCATGAAAAAGATGTAATGCACATCTACATAGGAAGCATATGTGGCAAGTTTCATTCAGATTACTGTGGAAAGAGTTTGAGACACAAACAATCAGCCTGTATGATAACTCCAGGATCTCCCATTTTTTGATTATCATTTACTATAAAAGATAAAATAGAATGTATAACTTAACACAAAAAATATGTATACAAACAAATTACATTGAATTTTATCTAAAAAAGTTGCACAAACATTACTGTTGGTTTTTAAGCTCCAACCATTTTAGATAATATATAAGGAGTCAGCAGGAACCTCAGTTAAGTCATACCTTTAATGTTCACCATATATGAACATTGAGACGTTGTTCCAACCAGTGGTCCACCAGCTGTAAAGTTGGCTGTTACAGTAACTATTTGTCCACTTCCAATATCGTCTACCATAGCATGTATAGTTGGATTACTGACAGTGAGTGTTGTTGTATATCCAGCAATCTCAGTAACTGTTACTTCACTGGTTAAATTGTACAGAGTGCCATCCCTGCTATTCACATGCACTGTTTTGGAATCTGGACATGTTACATTGGGTGTTGTTGATCTTGCTGTAAATAGATGTATAGTAATGCAATAATGTCCATTAGCTTTGTTTTTTAGCACTGATATCAATATATGCCATAGTGGTGACGATATATATGCTGCTGTCAAATGTAAATAATTTAAAAATTTGCTATGGTCATATCCCTGTTATCTATTTACTTCTTTAGACAAGGCAATACACATTCATTCAGTAATTACCCCAGTACCCCTGAGATAATGGGTCAATTTAAGAGTGTGATACATTCAAGTTGTAGCTTAACATAATAGACTTCATTCTAGAACTTATCTAGTTCCAGAAAGAATTACATTTGGAGAGCAAACAGTTTAAGAGGTAATTTGTTCCACTTTTGAGCATCTTTTTCACCAACTTAAGTGTTTCCTCATTTAGATAATAAGTCAGGACTATATACTCACAGTGAACAGTGAAGTGCCTTGTACATGTGTTTGTGTTACCAGCAAAGTCCTCCACAGTATATGTGATTGTTACATCTTCTGTAAGGACATCTTTTCTGTCTATTGTGTTGTTTTTTCTGACATATCTCACAGCAAAGTTATCATCAAAGGTTGGATCAATGATCTTTAGTTGGTCCATTGCAAAGTATGGTCCACCTGTCTCTGATCCACATCCACTTATAGTTGGTAGCATCACATCTGTAATCAGTTCATACACATGTGTATATAAAATGGTGTAGGAGACCTGTGTGTTGTGTGGTTTTCAATAATATAATTCAATCTGGTCTATTTTGAGTATATTCGGTAGTAAATTTACACAAAACAACACCCTGCATTTTGTTGAAAAAAAACAAAAACTGAATTATGTCCCCTGGTCAGTTCAGAAATAAATGTTTAATTGTAAAAAGTTCACGCACAATAATAAGACTATTTGTGAGTAAAAAACACTGGCAAAAGTTTCCGCCATTTTGATATTGTTTGTTTATCATTAGTCATAAAAAATAATTTTTTATTGTTTTGGTGTCATGTCATGGCTACTATTTGAATTGAAATGTTCACATATTGAGAGTTAAACAACTAAATTCCTCAATATTTCCTGGTTGTACCTTGTAACATGCAGACTTATACACAGGGTTGAAAGTTGCTCAAAGTTGCAAACCTGAAAATGATGCTGGGGGCCAGGGGCTGCAAGGCCCACAGTGGATCCAGGGTAAAGCCTAGGTCAGGGTTCCAGGGAGTCAAAGGCCCCGGGAAACTCCTGGATTTAAGCTGTTTTGGAAGACCCATAATCCATTTCCAAACAGCTCAAAAACTTGTAAATTGCAAATAACTGTTTGGAAAAAAATTGGTTTGGATGTCAAAACATAAAGAAAATCATGCTGATGACTTGAAAACGATGACAGAAGATTGTGACACTTTCTCTATATGCACATATAAGAGTTTTGAAAAAGGGGCATAACTTTGGAACCTGAGTCAAGCCTCACAAAAAGTATGTGATAAACATTGACTCTTCATGGGGATTAGATGTAGCAAGTTTCATTGGGATGACTTAAAAACTATGGAAGAAGTTTGAGACACAAACTTTCTCTCTTATGGATATGTTTGAATTTCAAAAAGGGGCGTATCTTTGGAACCCCTATGTCAGGCCTCAAAAAAGTATATGATGAACATCTGCTCTGCATAGAGATTTAATGTAGCAAGTCTCATTGGGATGACTTGAAAACTGTGGAAGAGGTTTGAGACACAGCCTTTCTCTATTATGGATTTGTAAGAATTTCAAAAAGGTTCATGACTCTGAAACTCTTTGGTCCGGCCTCAAACAAAAAATGTCATGCACACATGTCTACACTTCAAAGAGTTCCATGTGTGGCACATTTAACTTAAAACAAATGAAACCTGTGGAATGAGTTTGAGACAGAAACATTCTCTATATGGAGATACATGTAAAAAAACATGTTCGAACAAGGGGCATAACTCTTAACTCATGGGTCGGGCCTCACAAAAATATGTCATACACATCTACTCTACATAAGGACTATGTGCAGCAAGTTTCATTTGAATGACTTCAAAACTGTGGAAGGAGTTTGGGTCACAAGCTTTCTCTAAGGTTTTGGTTCTCTTCATAACAACTGTTATTTGACAAACACTTATGAGTAATGCTTCTTCTTAATAAATTCGAGACAAAACAGTTCTCAATCTTATGCACTTGTCAATCTTTAACCAAGTATTCCAGTAAAACGACTTGAAATGCTGCCGATCACGGATGTCATTTTGATTTGTCACATGTTTTAGCGACGTCGCCATGCACAAGATTGCCGCGTTTAGAACGCTTAGTTCATCAAAAATTTAAGGTTATAAGTTAAACTGTTGTTAAGAAACACATACTGTTCGTTTTGAAGGCTACACAGTCGTTGTAATAGTGATATTCAAAGCTTTCAAGTGTGTGTAACGATCGCAGTGATAATCTCGATCTTCTTCTTTGGGACAACATTATAAGATACTAGCGAGATCTTTGTGTGGTAGAGAGTATTCAATAACCATTTGTATAAATAATTGTTTATGTGTATTAACAAAGAAAAGACATGGTCAAACGAATGTAGACACGCAGTGCAATGGATTTGGTTGGAACGAACTTCGGATATCGGTAGATTTGGGCATTTCTTTTACCCATCTTATAGTAGTTTTTCATAATGTTTGACAATTAATAGTTAGTTTCACTTAATTATCGGTAACCATGATCATCTGTTATCTTCCCCAAATCGGAGACAGCATCAGGCTTGTCCAAAATGTTCTGTTTGCAACATATTTTAAGTTAAAACAGTTTTTTATTTTGCTAGGCCTTAGTTAAGGTGTTATGCTTCCAAAGGATGATTTATTTAAAGGATGGAATGGCAAATGATAACATTGACATTTGATTTTTTTTTGTTCTCTGCGTCTACCGCATAAGACGTCCTTTCATTCATTTAGTGACACTCAGCATTCTGAAACCTGAGTTTGACATGTTTTCCGGTCGTGTTTTCCCGCCAAAGAAAGCACGTGGTTGAGAAATGATAGTCGGTCGAGAAAGTGGTCATAGTATATCAGGTTAAAGTTAAAAGTTTATTTTTTTAACACGTGGTTCACCAAACGCCGCATAGAATAACAAACGCTGTTAAAATATACGACAAGTGTACGCTCATAGGGAACATAAAGTTCTGCTAAGGAACAACATTGGTGAGTTGGTTTTTTTGGCCACAAGACATGATCCCTAGCTGTGGATTACACAGATTGATTGATAAAAGACGTAATCAAGATTGAGATATGCTATCAGAGTTCCTCGGACACGAATATGCAGTCTGGTACGAGTACGAAATCACCCATGGCAGTTTCAATTGATGTACGAGCCTGAAGTTCTATTGACGAACGGAAATGGGCGGAAATGCGCGAAACTGACAATTTCTTATCTATTTTAAGTAACATTTTTCTCGACTATGTTTCAATAAGATGTCTATGGTGACCTAGAGAGGTGTACCCCCATACCCCCTTACACAATTTGGAAAAATGACCCCTGAGGACTACCAAAAACTAGAATTCCGTCATACTCCGGAACATTTTCACCCCTGTGAAAAACACTTCATCACATGTTGATCTTAATACAGCCATTTCCTTTTTTATAGGTCAAAGGCAAAATGTTCTTAATGTTTCAAATATGCACACGGTTTAATGAAAACATTCATCAATTGCTATCGCCTACCTTTACACATGGGTAAATCAGATTCTAGGTTATTTGACCAGTTGACCATTCCTGACATTTCATCATACAAACAGGTGTAGTTTTGAGGTCCAGATATTTGAAACCCTGGCTTGGCCTTAGTACATTCATAGTAAATAACAGCACCAATGGCGTAACTGTCAGCAACCTGTCTCGTGTCACCATAGGTACCTGGATCATCACACATTGTACCTGTAATGAAAAACATAGGCTTCTGTAATATATAAAATGCCTGTTGCATGTTTAACAGTAAATCTAGCAAATATCTATGTCATACGAAGAAGTAAGAGTGGATTCAGCTAAAACGATATAAGACTGTTTGATTTCTTGCCTCAAAAATTGCATCAGAGCTTCATAACGCAAACATATGTGTAAACAAAATATGTTTTTCTGCTACAACAACAACAGGAGAGATGGTAATAGCAAGTACCCAGACACTGCAATGTTCCAAAACTCCATCGACCATTCTGTTTACATGTGACTTCTCTGCCTCCATCGTCAGAAGCTCCATTAACAGTGGATCCAGGTGAGCAGTCAAAGGTAAATCTTGAGGTAGCAGAGAAATATGTGGTACTTGACGGTTGACTCACATATATCCCTCCTATTGGCAGTATTGGGTCCCCACAATCTATCTCTGGAAGTTGGAAAAAAACATTTCTTGTTAATTGCTTGTGTTTTAAAGAGATAATATCAGAGTTTTTTTGAAGATACAGGTCTCCAATAATTACAAAAACAACAACACTATGAATGAGGTACTAAGACAATAATGTAGCAACATCAAAATATAATAAGTTTACAGCTACATATTTCAGTAATATTTAAGCACTGTTAATTCATGTTGTTTAATATATAATAAATCAATAAGTTTAATATTAACACAGGAAACAACAGTTATCGGCTAATTTGTTACAGGGCCTTGAGAAAACAATGTCAATTGTAATGGCGATTGTGTTGCTAATTGGCAATAATCAAATGTTACAAAAGTATGGTGGACTATAATGACTAACGGTATATTAATAGTTGAAGCAGCATTCACAATAACAAATAAAGCTTAAACATTTATGTCAAAGGTATTAATAAGAAATGATTTTAATACAAATTTTAAAGCTTCCAGTAGAAGGGCTGTCTGTTAAAATATCTAGCAATATGTTCCATGTTTTCATTTCAAAAATAGCTAAATGTTTTAGTTTAATACCGAGTATTTGATTTTTCATAAACATAAGTTTTATTCGCCACACTCCTAAGGTACTGGCGGCTGTTTTTTTTACATAGGTAAAATCTTGGTTATCTTAAAAATATTGAGATTAATATAATTTACAATTTTTGTGGGAAAAGATGAGTTAAGATCATTAAACTCAACTTTAAATGATGTTTTTAAAGTTTTTTTGGAAGACTAACTCTTGCTGCAGAGTCTTGTAACTTCCCTTACCCCCAGGTTATACAATCATACTTTGTGACTGAAGAGATGTAGCACTTGTTATACAATTTCTTCATATCAAGTGTCAAAAAAGTCGCTCAAGTGTCATGAGAATTCAAAATTTCTTCAGCAAATCTATAGAGAATCCCCAAAGAATGGTACCTACCTGGACATGTATGCACGGCTTCACCACCAAGTCTAACAGTTGAGTTTTCATAAATACAGAATGCTTTGCGTGTAATGTTGTGTGTTTCTGTCAGGTTACAGGTCAGTGTTAATGTTTCACCAAACACAAGTTTGTCTGTGTTAAAGACTCCATGTAGAGGAACAGAGGGTAGTGCGCAAGTTCTCGCTGTAATTTAAAACTAATACATTAAATTGGATAGCACAAATAAAATATAAAATAAAATTACTCTCATATATACAAGTAAATAAGAATTGCATGGCACTACATAAGTCCATACAAATGAACTCTCTTTGTCAGTAACATTTTTATTGCCAAGTAACTATAACTTTTGTGTTGTCTGAAAAAATAATGTATATTGATATATTGAGGTAAGACAAGAAAGTGTTTTTATAAGCTTTGTCTGTATATTCAAATGAAAGACCATCTGGTGGTTTTACTTTATTAGAAATGTTTAAATTTTAATACTGAATTCTAGATGTTCTGAAATATAAAGTATTTATATAAGACATATCAGGAACAGACTTTTTTTATAAGCTGAACTGGCATAAAGTGAGTTGTTAGGAGAAACAAGCAATGTCTCATAATAGTGGTTTGTGTTATGAAACTTCCATCTACCATAGTAACCTCACAAAATCCAGGATAGATTCTTTATTCTTTGATTTTGGTTTAGTTGTCTCTGATATAAAGTCAATAATATGTGGAGTCATACTTTATTTATAGCTTGTCTTAATTAAACACATATTTAGTATTTGTGTGCATTTTCATATCTACCACTGTGGCCGTATTTTCCTACGTATAGAGAAGAACACTCAAATGAAATGTGTAGATATTAGCAAAGTATTTTGACACAGAATAAATGCAAGGGTAACAATACTGTAACATAAATGTACCAACTTGTTCTAACTAAAAATAATTTTGTGACACATTTTATAAATCTAAACAAGTGGAAAACAAACAACATACGTGAACATGTCAGGTTTTTGGTCCAGACACCAGCACTGTTACACAAGGTAGTCTCTGACACTGTGGTTTCCATGTGCTCAGTTATATAATATCCATCCATACAGTGTAATGTCACATTATCTCTATAGTGAAACATTGTCTGGTTAGTCAAGTACACGCCATTTGCAACTGTAGTCAATGATGGACATCTGTAAGCTGTATAAAACAAATATGAAATATAAATTATGATAGCGCACTTATTCACAAAATGTCTGAAATAAAAGTTTTGGTAAAAATAAAAAATAAAATGGCAAACATGTTATGCTCATTTTATGTATACATGTACATAGTATGATAACCATTTTGATGCGTAAAATAAAATTTCCACTTTTGCAAAGATAATCTATTCATTTTTCCCTTTTCATTTAAATGCAAAGTTTGTTAAAGGTTTTTTTAACACATTTGGTATGTAACCAGACGGTATCAGTTACGGCAGTATAAGGCACTGCTAACTGTATAATGTGGATTACTACTTTACCAGGTTACAGTAAATGATGAGGAGAAGGGTTATTCTTTTGAATATACTAAACCATCATGGACAGGTCAAACATTTCAACGAACTTTTGTTCAACTTTGATCAAACTACCATATGCAGTTCATGCCACAAAAGTAGCTTACAGTTGCATGCCACTAAAATGAATCAAGTACAAATACAGTGCTTAAAGTGCTACCTACTGT
>ENA-OREC01002523-OREC01002523.1-marine-metagenome-genome-assembly--contig:-NODE-2523-length-10153-cov-11.945812_pt1 | contig 10153 bp, 5 predicted proteins | sample MGYA00248626_ERZ508543 | MGnify/ENA primary metagenome ERZ508543 (study PRJEB26211, sample SAMN05518279) | marine metagenome | isolation source: Puget Sound, Washington, USA | host: Bankia setacea...
TCAGACATGTTGAAAGATGCGCGTATTGTATCAGACATGTTGAAAGATGCGCGTATTGTATCAGACATGTTGAAAGATGCGCGTATTGTATCAGACATGTTGAAAGAGGTCATATTACTCATCTTTTGAAATCTATAATTCAGTTAGTTGAAAGTTAAAGCTTGTTAAACTGTCCTTTGATCAGGTGTGGTCAAAACCCTTTCTTAATCCGGATTAAACATTTCATGCATAACTGAAATAATTCCGATTGTTTATTAAGTTTGATTTAGTTATCCATTCAGCCAATTATACTTGTCTCGAGGAGACTCGGTATGTCGAAAGGACTCCCCACATCGGTCTGCCCACTGACAGGACGAGAAACAGTATGCTACATTATACAGTAGAATGTGCACAGTATCCGGACACGTATGGTTAATGTTTTCAGATATCAGCATCCAATAAGATGTTATTAAGATATAACGACTCGTACATACATGCAATACATGTATAATCTTATTTTCCACTCGACTAGTTACCGACATTTACTGTTCTCTTTAAACAGGTCTATCTCTGGAGACTGAATTGAACAAAGGAAATCCATTTCATACCTGTATTACTGTAGATGTATAGGTTGATATGAGCTAGTGGCTGAAACCATTTAAACGTTCATTTATTTACCAACAGTTACAAAGCAATTTCTCGCAATTTTACAAAGTCATGCTCGGTCGCAATGATTTTCGGCGTCGTATAGTTTATGTGTTAGATGACATTTGTGAAAACTAACCAATACTTGATATTCACTGACCACATGGCCATTCAACGTGTTAATGTAAAGGACCGAGCCCGGGTAACACTAGTGGCAACCCGTCCACTAACCACTACATCGACAAGACGACTATGCTAGAACCGGACATTCTATAAAGACGATGTTTTGCCGGTCGCAATGGTTGGCTTATTGTTGAAATTGGCCTTGTAAAATATTTCTATAAACATGTATATTCAGAGCAATCGCCCCAAAAATGTTTTATTATAGTTTTAAGAAATATCGCCAACTGGCACAATGCTGTATTACTAGCTTGCATTTTGGTAACACAACGTTGTTATAGTCTGTCCATCGTTAAATAGAAGTATGCTAATATATAATATATATAATATATATATATGATATAAACACACTTTATGTCGCTCTGGGCAAGTATACACAACAAAGAAACATCTTCACTACGTGTGCACGAGAGATAAATCTACAAAAATACATTCAGACATCAAGCAATCTGCGTCACAAAATGAAATTCGTATGTTTGGGTAATAACTGAATGGGACAATACACTTCGACAACATAATTCCGGAGCGCCCACGCATATCGATATTGTGAGCGTTTAAACCATGAAAATAAAACACATTTCAAAGCACTCCATACATTATTTAAAACGATGACAAAACGCCTTCGTATTGAATTAGTATCTGTTGAACTTTCGGCATCGGATGTCAAAGTTATTGATACGATTGAATAGTTTGCCTTAAATTTTATTGGGTTTCAAACACTTGAAACCTACTCTGTTGGTCATGTTCGAGTCTTTTGTAAACGGTGATATGGTTATAGAAATACTAAACAAACAGACTGAACAAAGACTCTCCAGCTTGTCAAATACAACCTGCATTAAAAAGTTTGCTTAGTTTATACATTGTATGTACACCGTATATAGTAATAAGCACAGAACACATGCGTAGGCAATGTGCTGGCGCTTGCTATAATTAACCGGTGTACATATTATATACCCTATACAACACAAGCTTCAACGAATCAGACTTTTGGAAAATAAAAAATAAAATTGCTCGACAAGACCTATTGTTATCTTCTTTTGTATTCTGAAATATACATTGACTATACTAGTTGTATAAATGTGTTAATGATTGCATTGAGCGTATAGACACAACCTAATTTTGTCACAAACCCAGCACATGTTTTAACTGCTTAAGTGTCTTAGTATTTACCTCAACCTAAACAGAGCGAGACGCCTTTGTCTTTATGTAGAAAGTATACATTTACAAAATTAACGCTATCACATTTAGGTATTAAGTATACTGTCATATTTGAGCACGTTTGTAGTTCGTTGTTCAAATTCTAGTTACGGTAAACGCAAAGACTGTTCGTTTCAAAGCAAAAACAAAAGTTCCGGTACAATATGCGGTTCGCATGACATCGAATTTCAGTCATGCGTATAATAAACTGCAAGTCTTTTGTGTTTATCTTGCCAGTATTTAGTAATGTATTAAAGAGAAGAAGATAGTTCAAATGTTTTGTTTCTGTTTTCAGGGGCATTTCTGAGGCTCCGTTCCCGTACATCAAAAGACCACACTCCGCACAAAACCATCGAATCTGTGGCACAAAACAAGATCACAGCTTTCCTAAACTTGACCAAATTTGCAGGGTACCGAGTTGTCCCTACCAATGGCGCGCCCGGTGAGTTCCCGAGGGTTGACTATTTGCCCGGTAACGTGTTTGCTTGTGACAATATATACACAGGCAGTGCAAAGTTCAAACAAGATGGCAAGATATTACTACATAAGCATTCGTCCTCCAAAGAAGCAAATTACCTTAAATGCCGTGACGAAAAGGATAATGAAATAATCGTACCGTTAACACAAACTGGAGAATTTGTTGAGATATTAAAGAATGACCTCAGTGGAAACGGTAAATTGTCTGTAAGCAGTAATGAACTGATTGAGAAGCAGAAGTTTCCCATCATTGTCCGGTATGTGAAAGGCAGGTTCAGGCCCAGACTCAACAGCTTCACTGGACTGTTCACTCTCATAGACTCATACGAGGAATCTACTATTATAGGATGCGTACTGGACAAAAATGGCTACACGTTGATAGAGCTGCCCCTTAGTTCACCGTTGACCTTCCATCTGGCATTGAACTACAGTGACCTACAGACCCATGTCGTGGTTAAAGGGGCATTAAAGCTGTGTAATGTAAACGTTCATAACTTTGCAAGAGATTTAAAGTTTAAGTTCAAGTTTGCACAACGGTTTCTACAGATGGGGAATAAGAAAGTAACCCTGGATGACACTGGTGATGACCCAGGAGAGACGCCTAGTGCTCGGAACAGCGCCAAGATAGGACACAGCCCTACCTACATTTATGTGTGAAATAACCCGGCACTGATGCTGGAACAATGACAGACATAGACATATATCCGGTGACATACATGCACGCCATGCGCAAGAACTAACAAATACAATTATATCCTGGTGTCTGAGTTAAAACCAATGCTTTGGCAAGTGATGCAACAAATGAGGCAATGATTCAGTGAACACTGTATTGGTCGTGGATATTTAAAATTATCGTTATTATAGTATGTACTCGCCGCAAGAAGACATCAGATTATATTGGTATTCGGTTAGAGATTTCCGATTCCATTTTGACATTGATTACAATTGCACACTCTCTTGTTAAACGCACAGTCATACGTAGATAATAACTGTATCTTAGAAATGTCATGGAGAATGAGTTTCTACGACTGTTGTTTAGTCCCTTATTGTATGTCTGTTATGTGAGGGTAAACACTCATGTACTGCACTAAAGTTATGAACAATAAATCCATCAACGGGTGTTGACACCCCAATACTCAAATTGTAAACAAGTATGTACTGTGGGTCTCTTCCATTGAACATTAGCATACAGTATATCGGTAGAGTAGTTGAAATATCATTATATATCTGATTAATTCATTTGTTATTAGCTATATTCAATGTTCTGTTGGCGAACGGTCAATGACACGATCTTTGTAGTATACGTATAATAAATCATTTGTTCTTTCTAAATTGTCTTTCAATACGCTAATAATCTACATGATAAGTGTTCAGTGTTGGCACTATGTATACAGCCAGGTACATGTAGGTTGCATGTAGGTTGAACGCATTAACTAGGGTGTGCTTTGTTTTGTTTGTAGCTAGCTATTGTTTGAAGGCTGTGTTACATGCTCAACGTATAACAAAGGCTTTGTGACGGTAAAAAACCCGTTTAATTGTACATAGAGATGAAAACAGAATACAATAACACAACTATGCATGAACGTTCATGAATACCAACATATCACAGACAAGTACCATCCAAGCTTAACAATTTGACCAAGTCAGTTTATAAATACCACTATCACGGGAATACTTCAGTTTCTAAACGTAAGGCACAACTAAAAACATATACAATTATTGATACAATACCTTTACTTTACATTTATATGGCGAACATTTTAAGATTAAGATAAAATAATACATGTTGTATCACTTAGCATGTGCATGAATATACTAGATTTGCATTATAGAGCATTCAGCAGTATTCTGTCTCAAATCTGGTATAGAAATAAAGCTTACTCAGCCTGCAGTTCTTTGCCTTTCACTAACATCAAAGTATACAATATTATCCATGCATGTTATTGTAATACTATTTGTTTTTGATTGTGTTTATAGGCGTCACAATTTTATATACCGGTATGTGAGATAGTTTAAAACAAGAAGGTCAAAGGTCAATATAAAATGGTAATACAAGTACCATACTGTAAACAGTTGACAACACGACAGTCAGACTCACAGAATACTAGGCAAACATGCCCACATTTCTAATGTTTGATCCCAAAGTTCATGACTAGAAATTTAAGAATATAATGTTTACCGGTAATTTCAAAATCAGTGTTTTTTTTCAAATAGATAAACCAATCTAACTGAATTATCCCGACTGACCCAATGCCTATAATAGTGATAGGAATGGTACAAAAAAGCATTACATCACTGTATATGTCATTGTATAAAACACATTGTAATATCAAGATTATTCTTTATTTCTTATTGGTTTTAGTTCAAAATTGGTTCAACTCAGAAGTTATGATAAATGTTAGTTTGTTACAAATTGATCAGTAAAGTTGAGGAGGGATGGTCTCTGTAGGTTTGAAGACTTCTCTCTTGTAGTGAGTGTTAGAATAGATACCAGACTCATCCTGCCATGTGTTTCTACCTGGACGTCTGTAGTCAGAGGTGTCAGTAAACTGGGAAAGTGTTTTTCTGTAAGCAGCTGATTTATCCTCGAAATCTGGAGGACACTCCTGGTTCATGAGATAATAAAACATTACAATGGTAACAGTTTAATTTTGTTATAACATAAAATAAGCAACAAATACAAAAGTTGAGACAACTTAGACTCATAAATAAGAGTTTGAAGCTACATCAAAGTATAAAAATACAGTAAACAATGGTCAACAAAATCTGGCCACAACATTTACAATGATAAACCATTATTATTCTGTAAAGTTAGCAAATGCAGCAACAACAAAATAACAACATATAAACATTTATGAGTGTGTGTTGTTATTAAGAATCTGATTTTTGTCATAAAACAATAACATAGAACAACTAAACTTACTGGTACTGGCACATAGTTAGGGTTAGGTGGTTTGAAGTCAGCTCTGTGTGTACTGTCTAAATAATGTTTGTTGTAGTCTGGGTTGTGCCGAGGTAAAACTGAGCCATAGCCATGCTTAGGTGCTCCAGTCTCTCTGCAAAAGAACATACATTCTCACATATATTTTCACTGATATACTACATGTATTTACATTACAAAGAACTATGAGATGGACAAGTGTGTCTCCTCTTTACACATATTATACACATTAAAAAGTATCTCTTTATCAACACATTTATTTATTCTAAGATATTATCAATTACACATTGGATCTCATGAGGTACAGGTAAATTGTACACCTACTATCAAAGCCTATCTTGAATTGAAATGTGTGCTTTATCTATGTTCTTCTACGATCATTAGACTGATGTCTAGTTCAACATTTAAACATGTAAGCAAGTGTTTAAACCATTACCTGTCCATATCTAAATGGTCCAAAGTATCTAGGTTAACCATTGGTTTTCTTACTTCCTGCTCTGTAAAGTTCTTCTTTAACTTGGTTTGTTCAGCAAAATCTTGGTATGTAGTAAGAGGTACTGACTGTAAAGAGAGCAAGCACATACTATACAGTCGTGAATGTGTAACCGGGTAGGGTTAAGGTGAAAAGTTGTTGGTGATATGACCGGGTGACTCGGTAGCTCAGTGGTAGTGTTCGCACGGTCAGAGAAAGGCCCTGGGTCCGAGCCACAATTTTTCACCTGTTACAAATGGCTCCCAACATAAAAAAAAAACACTATGAAGAGGTGGTTTAGTCTGTATGTCCTTCGTGGAAGGATAATAGGAAATTTGTGGATTTCCCAAAAGGAAATTTGTGGACAAATTTAAGGTGCCTGGGGAAGTGTGTAGCCAGGTAGGGTTAAGGTGAAAAGTTGCTGGTGATATGACCGGGTGGCTCAGTAGCTCAGTGTTCGCATGGTCAGCGAAAGACCTTGTGATCGAGCCACAATTTTTCACCTGTTACAAGTGCATGAAGTCGTAAACATGTATAATTCTTCTTTAAGTCCAAATTCAGTGTATTAACCTTTATGAATTGATATTCTAAATATTAACTATGAAAATATAAAGTATGTTTTTTGTAGTTAAACTGTAGTAAAATAAAACCTGACTGGAATCCCCTGTTAACGAAAACATTTACTTAGTCCCAAGGGAGTCTGGTATAGATGGGTAATACTGTACATAAACAGTGTTATATAACATGTACTTGATACAAACCCCATCAGTGAAGTCTCCTATCCTCATATACGTTGCTGTACCAAGATCTCTATGGTCATTCTGGCTAATATCATAATCTTTAGGTTCAGCTTCTCTAGCCTGGTGCCTGAAGTAGCAACATAAACAAGTTAAATATGGACATAGGTAAGTATATACTGCCTAGTTTCATATGGTGCTGTGGTGTGTTGTTTTCTATGACTTGACATACCATTAACCCTTGATACTTGGAAACTCATAATCGAAAGAGAAAAAGCAAAGGGTGATTTATTTTTTATTGGTCATTTTAACTATTTAATTGAATTATCCAAAAATCATTTGATTGATAGTATATATAGGTATGAGTAGAGATAATGGTATTTATTTTGTTATGAGAACATCTGCCACTAAGTCTTAACGAAGAATTACTATGTTATCACAATATGTAGGTGCTTTGTCTTAAAGGCAATCTTTGAAACAAAATTTAGTTAAAACAAACTTTGTAAAACTCTTTAAACTACATTTTAATATAAATAAGAGAAAAGAGAATATATGAAAGTGTTACCAGTTGGAATTTAAAGTTGCCCTGCCATAGTTCATATGGTCAGACCTCAGAAACAGGGAGCCTTTTCGCTCATAATAGTCTGGAGCTCCGGTGGCCGCCATATTTATTTACATTAACAGCGGAAATAGCCACATTACAGCTGTCATTGACAACTAGAGATAAAATAGTTCTAGTCCCTTCCGATTATTTTCGGAACTATCGAGTTTTGATAGCATATATATGAAATGGTAAACAATTATTTATGTTTAAATGAAGTGTGGACTCAAAATGCATATCTAGGTAAAAATATACAAAATAAAAATAAATATATTAATCCGCCTTAACAACCTTTAAATGGTTCCCGTAGTGTAAAACGGGTACCAGCATTGGGCCGGTGTCAATGTCATTTTTTCCTGTATTTACATTATTTGCAACAGCTACAGAATGAACTTTAATTCACTTGCAGATTCACTGATCTTAGATATATTTTGTCATCTTTCAAACAAGGAGCTTTGTCACATAAGCAGGTTTGTTAAAATCGGGATGACACTCTGTTTTATTCAAATTAAGTTGAAATCTTAAACAACGTTCGACTTTTCAAAATGTCGTAGCTAAGACTTTGGATTTATGTATAGATTTGCAGCATTTGGGTGTTTCACTTCAGAGTTTGCTCAAGTATGGCGTCATATTATTAAACCTTATCCAGGATTCTCAGATGAAAGCATATGTATTCATTTACTATAAAACAAGCTCTTTCAACAACGGTACAGAGGATCAGGAAGGTGGTTATATTAAAAGTTGTAAAGGGTCATGAATGAAGCATTTCACTATGAAAGTTACCACTACTCAAGCAAACCATATGAGAACAGTGAACCTTGGATGAAATCTGTACAGCAACAATACTGGGTAGAATGCTCATAATGATAGATATTATTAACGCTAGGTTTTGGACAGATTGTTTAGGCGCATCTGATAAAGAATCCTCTTTGCATCCTAATAGCCATAAGTCGATAAGGGCAGTGGTGCACTTTGTCCAACACTCATTACAGGCTAGAACAAAACAGCCTTCTTTTCATCTGTTTTATTTCAGTGTCTGTAAAAGATGGAATACAATTGCAAAGGACAATTCATTGTGGCGCTACATAGATCTCACAGATACAAGGCTTGATTTAAAGAAGGCCTGGAAATGCTATAGAGCCAGACTCTCAGAATGTTTGATCAGCTTTAAATTGAAAGGATACTACAGCAGTAATGGTAAGATTCTGTTTAGGACACGCTTTAACTTTGCCTATCACCCTTATGAGTGGACTTGAAGACTGAAGCAGTGGACATTTTAAGATAGCTTATGCAATTTTCTTACTTTTATATGAGCAGAGATGAGAGGCTTCTTGTCCCTCTGAAGTAATTGTAATATATCCAGTTTATAAGTTTGTCACTTGAACAATATCTAGTTTAAGGTAGAAGTTTAAATCCATTTCTTTTACTTAAAGTGATATATAAACTTAGTTATTACCTATAGTGCACCTGTTTATATTTTAAGTATATGGCAAAATATTTCATGACAGCAGTTTTTTCAGTCACTGTAAAAGCTTCGTTTTAGATACTTTTGTTAATGTTTTTAATGTTTTGGCTCTATTTATAGTCACTGTTAAACAGAAGAAACCAGTTGTGTCCAATGCGTTACTGGAAGACTTACGTACAAAGTGCCCAAACATCCAAGAGCTGTCATTTGCACATATCAACCTAGGAGATATATCAGCCAACAAGTTACCCAGATCTCTGACTACATTGAAGCTTGCAAGCTGTGGCTGGTCTGTGAACTGGCTAGATGATGCTGATTTACCCAACCTTCAGAACCTTGCTTTGGAGAACTGCACGAGGATAGATGATGCAGAACTCAAGCCAGTAGTCAAGTTTAGCACACTGGAATCTTTGATGATGAAAGGTTTATATAGAGTCAAGGATGATGGGATTCGTTATTTGGCAGAAAACCTGACAGTGTTGAAAAGTCTGGAGTTAGATGAATTCCGCATCACAGACCTCGCTGTACATCACATCTGTAGAAACATGGCACGTCTGGAAACACTAAAGCTAATGGCGTGTCAAAGCTTAACTAATTCAAGTGTTAAAACAGTCTGTGATACATTGTCAGCTCTGAAAGTGTTAGACATATCAAGGAATGATAATATGGGTCAAGATTGTTTAAAATCATTTCTATTGATGAAAAATACTGGTACAGTTATATGTACCTTTGATCAAGAAAAAATTGATGAAAATTTGCCCGAAAATTTACGATGGAAAATTACAAGGACATTAACAATCAAACCAAACTCTTAGATACCTGAGCGTTGATATATTTTCAGAGTAAAGTTCAAATTGTTTATACATGTACTACTGCTTTATATTAGATGAATATAAGTAATGATGAGCAGCTGTGAATTGATGCATAGTGACCCACATCTGGCAGTGCACTCGGTACTATGTTTGTAATCTTAGTCTATATTAATCACAGTACATGTATTTCATTTGTGTTTACTTTACATTGTAAGATATCACAGACATACTTCAAACAGCAGTGTAAATATTATATTAGATGTGTGCCATAGTTGTTATTTTATGACTAGAAATCCATTCTTTATCTGTAAACAGCCAATCTGCTAAAGCTAGTTTTACTGAGTTAAAGTGAAACTGAAATTGTCTTTAATGCTATCAGTCTTAAGCTTGGCTGTATCATAGTTAGTCATGCTGTTGCCATATCCTTCATTGTGACTGGACTCTTGTTCATAGTTAGTCATGATGTTGCCATATCCCTCATTGTGGCTGGACTCTTGTTCATAGTTAGTCATGCTGTTGTCATATCCTTCATTGTGACTGGACTCTTGTTCATAGTTAGTCATGATGTTGTCATATCCTTCATTGTGGCTGGACTCTTGTTCATAGTTAGTCATGATGTTGTCATATCCTTCATTGTGGCTGGACTC
>ENA-OREC01002524-OREC01002524.1-marine-metagenome-genome-assembly--contig:-NODE-2524-length-10151-cov-11.764840_pt1 | contig 10151 bp, 4 predicted proteins | sample MGYA00248626_ERZ508543 | MGnify/ENA primary metagenome ERZ508543 (study PRJEB26211, sample SAMN05518279) | marine metagenome | isolation source: Puget Sound, Washington, USA | host: Bankia setacea...
AAGAAGATCAATACAAACAACACGACCAAGAAGATCAATACAAACAACACGACCAAGAAGATCAATACAAACAACATGACCAAGAAGATCGATACAAACAACATGACCAAGAAGATTAATACAAACAACATGACCAAGAAGATCAATACAAACAACATGACCAAGAAGATTAATACAAACAACATGACCAAGAAGATCAAGGCAGACCAAACGGATGAACAGGAGAAGAACACGAAGTACAACAAGAAGAGGAGAAAAAATATGAAAACGAAGAAGGATGAGAGGGAGGAAGAAGAAGGCTGAAGTTCTCTTCTTATTAGTACATGTACATACATACTCATGATATGGAAGTTAATGAAACGTATTGGTCCGATGTATCACTGCATCTGATTGGTTGATACGCAGACACCAGTACGTTCTTACTTGCGTTGGAATAGTTCGGGTCATATCGGTCCATGGGTGTGGGATAGGCCTAAACATTTGTGTAGCTAATAACAATACTCACTGAAACCTGTTTCCAACGTTGAACCTGTGTCAATACATTTATCAGAGCCAATTGGACAAGTTATCTGTCGGTTCTCACACATTTATCTCCCTGTTATATAACACGGGACCAACAACTCAATGCATAGCTTAGTATTGATGTAGACAAGGAGGTGTTTGTTACAAGGCAATACACGAGATGGCAGTTCATTATGTTGAATGATTCAAAACATAATTTAAATAAAATGTGGCCAGCGTCAAGGCACAGAGTACAATATACTTGTTAAAAAAGGTCGTTCTTGAAAACCGTTTAAATGTTCCTAGCCACGTACTGATATCAAATTAGTCAAGAGATCGTGTTGTTTTACGTTAGTCTTATAGTCACACATTTAAGTATCAGGTCAATTTAGAAAACAATATGTATGTTCGCATTAAACTATTTATTGTTAGTGGTTGTCAGTGTATGGGTGGCACACCAGTCACAGTAACCAGTGTTGAACATGAGCATCCTTGAATGAAGGCAAATGGCTAGATTCTTCAACAATGAATTACTGAGACTCGCAGCTACGAACGTCTATACACTTGTTAGCTTGTTAAATGAGTGTAGCTTTGGCGGTTCAACCTGTCCTTTTACAATAAGAAATGTAGTCACTCCCAGTTATTTAAAATCACATGCGATGTTGTTATATCTTGATTCAATATCAGAAGAACCTTATCTGCTTATCACATTTTGAAGTACCCTTAACACAGATTTTGGGTATTACCTCGCTAAAACTACCCCAACATCTGACCATACCCTTGTGGTCAGTGAAGATATCACCTAAATAGTTTCAAAAATGATAAAGATGAAGCAACTATTGAGGTTACAATTCTGACCCGGTATTGATGAGTAAACAAGCAACACGTCGGCGATTGGTTACCATAGCGAAGTAAACAGGCGATGAAATTTCCGATCGCTTCTCGGTGCGTCGCTTGACGTGTGCTGCCAATTTTTGTCTGTAACTATTTCACGCGTACACGAGCCACATTAAACGTGATTTTGGATAACCAGTTACATCAACAAATGGAAAGATTCTGTGGAATTGAGTGTATTCATGAGTGTACGAAGTTTTTGCAATATGCTGTTAGAATCCGTCTGTAATTATATACCAATCGTAATTAGTATTGTCGTAGAACATTTACGAATTCATCATGGATAAAAATGATAGCAACGATAACCTGCTCAAGTCGGAAAGCAATGCCGCTTCTAAAAATGACGCAAAATCCGGTAAAACTGCAGACGCTTCCGGGACTGCGAAAGTTGAATTACAGCAACATCAAATATCTGGGCCGGGATATTTTACTAATCCTACGTCGAAAAATTCTAATTTGTCACAAAATACCTCAAATGGAGAGGCGAGTAAAATTAACAAATCGAAGAAAGAAAGTGATCCAAAAGCTGACGTCAAAACTACAGCAGACGTCAAAACTGCGGCAGACGTCAAAACTGAAGCAGACGAACAATCCACGGATGGCGGGAACAATGAACAAATGGAATCTATGGCGGAATCAGCGTCTATATGTTCTACCGGAAGTAACCAAGGCGTCCGAACGGAGGGTCATGAAAGGATAGTGAATTTGTGTATCCGGGGTGAATGGGCGACGTTAGATCAACAGTTAAGGGCCATAAAAAGGGGTCACCCATCTCTGTCAAAACGAGATGCTGTACGTATATAACCCGTTTTCCTTTTGGTTATTTTATGTATACTTTTGTTCTCCTTGTTCATACAAATAACACTATAGGTTAGATTTAGTTAGTCCTGAACAACTCATATATGTTGTGATGTTTCGCGAGAAAAAAAATACCTCTAAAAAAGTAGCTAGCGCACTCGTGATTTAGTTCATACGCAACCGAACTCGTACCTATATTTTATTATGCGATAAAACACGGGTACAGATGTTTTGTTTCTTATATAATCCCCATGGTACGGATGTTGTCAATATCTTAAAGTAATGTGTGTGTTTTCATATTCGTATGTACTTGTTTACAGTTTTGACTTTAACATTTAAAATAATCGTTGTTATGTAGAAAACATATACAAATTGTAAGGAGGAAAACTCTCCCACGGAGGCGTTTCACTTTACATGTTACGCGCGATGGGAGTAATCGAATAGTGTACATATATATATATATATATATAACTGTTAGAACTGCACTGTCTCGTCTATTTTAACTTTCAACAATCAAACAGTGAAGTTAACTAATCGGGTACAGTTTGATGTATCTAAGCTGCCGCACTATATTTATTAAGTGTACATAACAAATATACACTACATAATTTCGTAGACACGTGTATAAACAATCTACCGCAATCCATATATGTAAACATTGAACACTAAAGGCTACCAGTGTTTGTAAATGAGGCCATTTATGAGAACGTTGATCTATCTTACCTATGTCTTATTCCTGTTTTAATGTGAGCATGTATAAGACATAAGGATATCATATTTAATAATTTAAAGAGTAATATTATTATTGCACATAGAAATCAATCCGAAAAAGCACACCAAGAAATCCCTCTCAACAATATTGTATTTAAGTATAACACAACTAAAACAAGTAAATAAAACCACAAAAAAGTCAAATGAAAAATATAAATAAATGTTTACAAACTAGTAGGTACTAACGTATATAAACATGTATGCTGCAGTTTTGATACTATAAGAATACTTTTTTTTAAATCGTCAGTAAACAATACACTACCTAAATGTTGCTTCACGGCACAACTCAAATTATATGTTGTTTCTTGACCATCATTTGTATAATTAATAATTAATACTTTTATTAACGAAAATGCTTATTAGTTATACATCTATCTTCCATAAGGCCCTCAACACAACATGATTTAACAACAATAATAAATGACTAAATAAATATGATATGGAACCCAGGCCCTTATTAGACATGAGGTGGACGAGTCAGAGTATAAATAGAGTAGGTAATACACTTCATGTGTAGATAAATGCCACACTAGAGTTGTTGCAGTTCATAAGAGACAATAATATACACTTACAAGGACATCAGTACAAAATCATACAAGTCATAGAACAGACATGATTTATTTGAGATTAAAAAAGATAATATGTTTATGTTTTCTATATACAAAGAAGTATGATACCGTGGGAGTATCTTTAATGGAGCGGTTATCATTGAACTCATATCAGAAGGTATAAAGTAATCAACAGCGGCAACATGCACGGTCGATGTCTTGTATCACATGTAAGATCCCAGTACCGCATAAAATATGAATGTTCAATTAAATCAAAACATTTCATATTCCCTTTAACATTTCTTGGATACACTGCCAGAGATGGAACAATTGTGGACCACGGAATAATAATGGAATCGAGTAACGAAACTTTGAACATTGTAGAAAAAACGAGCATAAATTGTAGATTTTTGTTCTTAGGATATATTGTTTATTTAAATGGAAATTAAAAACGTAAAGTGTTAGTAATAATGTGGCAGCAGGAAATAGACAAGGACTGGTTGTGTTCTCATTACGCTGGAATTTTACGAAGGAGCGAAAACGACGTGAGTTTGATTTTGCTTTAGGCTTAGGTTTTGTACATACATGGACATCTACTAAGGCTGTTGAAGGACCTTTATCAAATAAATATTAAATTGTTAAAGTACTGTGTTAATTGTCGATGAATACATCAGCGTCGATTTGACCTTTTTAACTCTTAGCGCTGAGAACAGCCGTCGGCAAGACCTTCTCAATGCCTGTAGTGCTTCTATTTTAGTTCAACTGACGTCATTTCCAAAGCTCTTCTTTCTTCAGAAGTATACTATATGTCTACTAACATCAGTTGTATGTATCGAATCGGAAACGGTAGTTCGGTAATATATAATAGAAATATGTAAACACAATATATGTTACAACAATATAGTATAACATAAAGTTTACTTATCGAATCAAAATCGAGATATGTAGCTCTATAATGTATAAAGTTAATATGTCAACACAAACACAAGGTAACAACAACAGCAAACGCCATAGTTCTTGTCTCGTTTGGTCATTGTTTTGTCATCGTACTCAGTTAACCGTGTCCTTTTATAGGAGAGTGTGGAATCGTTTGTCTAAGATTAATGATGTCCCATGTTGTCAAGATACCATGCAGTCGAGTGTGTTCTTGAGATAACAAAGTCACAGGACAATCACCTCCTGCCATTGTTTCCCTGGCAAATTGAATGACATGTATTAATTTTGTTCACATTGTTTCTTACTGATGGTATTATTTAGCGAGGGGGGGGGGGGGATGGTTCAACAAGCAAGGGACATAGATGAGGCATGCAATGTCGTATATTTCTTCCTTACGCAAAACACCAAATCCTTTTTACGTAGGAAGACAATCGACATGCGGGTAAACATTTCATGTTTCAATCAAACAAAGTGCAACAACATTGATGTAATGTTAACTCGATAGTGTAAATTATATATGTGTGACAGTCTATACGGTTTTTAATAATCACCAATGTGCTTAATGGCGATTGCGTTAGCCACAGCCGTTTAGACGATGTGCGACTATAACAACCAGTATATACTGTCGCAAACATCTACAATAGCAACGTCATTAACCCTATGGTACGGCAATGGCTTTTGTTGTTTTCTGTTGTTTACGATCCGTGATTCAGCGATTTGTTTATACACAGGCTAATGGTCGTAAATCTTGTCGTCCAATCAAAATCGACTTTACATACTGAGTGCAGCGAAATTAAAGCTACATATAGGTGGCAAATCAAAGTCTAAAAGTCTCAGCGCTCCGAAATATTATTTATATGAATAGTCACATCAAAAACTACAGCATCACCACCTGCATCGACAAATCAATAAATATTCCAAGATATAATATTCAATAGTTTTAACATTTGCACTGTTTAATGGCCCTTTAAACAATTGCATTTTATAGTAGTTTCTCTGAAACGAGGTTAGTAGGCGAGTGTACAAAACTACTATTAAGCTTAAAGATGGCGATGAGGGTGTAAGTGATTTTAATCAATTTCTTATTTCAACTTGTTTTAAGTGTTATTTATTAAAGTAGGTCTGGGATTTTGTCCGGCGATTTGATTATTTTGATAGCATTTCGTTCAATACTCAGCCGTTTGAACATTTGATTTTTATCCAAACCGAGCTAAACATGGATGAGTTCTGTGAATATTCACCGGCAGCTGATTGGGCCTTTAAAACAAAATATGGAACAAACGATTAATGTTTCAGTTTCAATCACAGTGAGTTTTGAATAAATATTAATATCATTGAAACACAGTGTAGGAGTACTAGAACTTAAGGGTGTCGGATAACATTGCTTGAACATTGCTTGAACATTGATCGTATTGAGTTATGTTGAGAGTTATTGGTCCTATATTACAGAAGCATCGGCTTACATCAAACATTGCTGAAAAGGGTCTCAAGTTTCAGAAACAGTATTCACCCAATTCTATTGTTTTGTATAGATTTACTTTTTGACATGTCACGTTGTCACGATTGGGCTTCTTCTCGGCAAGGGGTAAACCGGAAACAGACGACATAAAGATAGTATCAGTGCGAACTTCCGGTTAACAATGTAACTATTATCTCTTGTTCAGACAGCAGTATCTGTCTCGGACTGGAATGCAGGAATGAGTTAGCGTTTTGTATTAACTGGATTGAGGGGTTGGTGTTGGAGGTGGAGGAAATACTGAAGGATATGTTACACTTGCGAACGCGTTACCATGCATCGTCTCATGACACTAAAACACGCCATCAAAATTACCACTGTCAGCATTATTATAAACACCAATATTGTCCTCTGCAATCTAACTATATATTGCAGATGTAGGTTAATTAGTATTTGTCACCAAACCTTTACATAAACGGTTGGTTTTATTCTCATAGTTGGATGTGCTTAAGTCATGCTACTATATTGTAAACACAATCATAAAACAAAATGTATGTTCACGTCTATATCTTTCTCTATAGGTCACAGCAATATTGAACGACGCCGACCGCTCAATCATGTCCAAACATCAATTCTATTAAGCACATTCAATGAAGTTCTATGAGTAGTTCTAATGTTTAACCAAACATTGTCCTCCATTCTATTTTCACTTTTGAAAGATTATCGGTGACTGGAAGTTGTGATATTATGCGTTTTGCTTGAAAGTGTACACTCGGATTTAAGATAAAACAGATATTGTAAAAATAACAGTCAGTTTTAAGATTAAGGTTCAATCCACTAACTGTTAAGATGTTTGAGAGCTACATTTACATAGATGAGAACAATGAAGAGTACCAAGATAAGGAGGTAAGTATAGTGCGTAGGTAGGATGAAAATGTTGTATAGAAAAATGCGTAGTTATGGTCATATTATGTAATAACAGCGTAGACGCAATTTAAGCATTGAAGTCGACATCGTAATAAAATGACTCATAGATATAAACGATTCAAAGTTTCAGTAGCAAAGGTACTTTCGGTCGTTATCTTAACACAACAAATGGAACACTAGTAAGTTACAGTATGTGATTAATTAAACACTGTTCGTGAAACTTGGTTTTAAAACAACACTAGTTTAGAAGTTCGGCTTCTTTTACTAAGATATTACCATATTTTATTAATTCATTATTCGCAACACGAAACATGATTCCAAATGACGACGACTAATTGTTGTTTTTACTTTCATATTTCTGATTGTCAAATTCCTTAACCAGGGTAATGCGCAGATCTAAAACCCAGTATGAGTTCGATAATTGTTCTATTGATATATTCGATCGACATGGTAGGTCTAGGAAAAGGTTGGAAAACATACTTTATACATTTGTACTTAAAAGCAACAACGATCAAAGCTGTCTTGAAGTGATCACAGAGATGGACCTTTTTCACGATGACTGCTATGTTACGTGGGCTCAATTAAAGCTAGCGTGTGATCTGAAGCTATTCTAAGAGTTCTGTATACCCAACCTAGTAGATCTCAATAGTCATGTTGCTTATCTCAATATTTGACAGTTGTTAACGCAATGTATGAGACGGGAGTGTTCAGAAGAGCATTTCCTCGTCCATTCGGCAAGTAAACACGTTAATTACAACCCATGGTTACTCCTAAACCGTGCAACTCTTTTTCAATTTCCGGTCTGCGGTGGAAACCAACTGATTCCTGATTGATTTCAGCATTGATTTATTGGTTTATATAGCCACTATATGACCAGTTTGGTAGATTTAGTAAACGTTTTAGATGATGTATGTGATACAATCTGACATACGTATATGATTGAAATATATATAAATTTGTTTATTAACCTCTCATTTTCTCTTTGGAGACGCAGCTTTACAAGATAATTGCCATTAATTGCACAGTTTAGCTTGTATCAACTAGTGTATGCACACATTTTAAGTCTTCAACAATGAATACACGAACAAACACTTTGTATATGTGTCGATCAGGTTCATGGAACAAAACATGTTAAGGATTTACCATTGTACATGTGTAATTGTTTGATATATAACTAAATCGTTAGAGTACCGGTGTATCTATTTCCATCATTACAAAAAAGCGATGTTCTATGAACTTGCCAAACACATTTCGTTCCAATCATTAGGTTAGTTAAGGGTGGATCAGTAGACTGGTTAATCCCGTTTTGAATGTGTAGCTAGACTTGAACGCCGTACCTTGTTTGTATGTGTTTCCTCGTGACTGTGCTTCCGCTCATCAGATACCAATGTCGTTAATTACCGCTAAACGATACTTTCAATGTAGCTGTCTGATGTCTGACTACAACATGATGCCCAGACAATCGTCTCAGTAATTACATCATGACACGTATTCTGTTTTACACTGCTTCACTTTCATCTGTACCTGTCGCTGCATCACAGTTGTGCCTTTGATCAATACACAATCTGATAGTGGCGCAGTGAAATATACAGAACATATAGAACGTTGGGCGATTAGTTACTGACACTGTACGCAATCAGGCCTTCGATCGTTCAAACATTGTAAATCATCCGTTCCAGCTCCGTGTTAAACAAAAATGCAATTAATGGCGAATTTTATTAACTGAGGTAAAACATGTTTGTTAATGGTTGTTATGCCAATGAATTACTCCTTGATTTATTATATTTAAAGTAATATTACTGCTCTCATTATAGTAACAGTGGTACACAAATATGGAAAAGAACATATGGTATGAAAGTAATTTGACTGTACATAACATACAGTCCACACTACAAAATATTCATTTACATATGTCTGTTAGTTTATAACATTGCAGTGTCATTTATTATTAGTTTATAGTAGTACTGTTATGCTAAATAATAACTAATGTTTGTCTTAATGATATTTAACGATTCTTAATCTCTCTGACCATTACATTAAGTGTGATATTGAACTGAATCAAAGTCAATAAATGTTTAATGGAAGTTACAACAATGGAAGTAAGCGGTGTTGTTAGTTATGTCCGGTGTTGTTAGTTAGGTCCGGTGTTGTTAGTTATGTCCGGTGTTGTTAGTTATGTCCGGTGTTGATAGTTAGGGAATGACCGAACGACTTACAATAACCTCTTGTATTGGATGCTGGAGTCCGTATTTTAAGTTGTCACCCTTAATTCTTCAAACTATATGTACGACCTTATATAAACAGACATTGCATTTATTTGTCACAATACCGCCTCCTCGATAGCCTAGTGGTATCAGTGCTGGGTTCGAGTGCGGGAGGTCCCGGGTTCAATCCCCAGTCAAGGACCGCGTCACACCAAAGACGTTATAAAAATGGTACCGGTAGTTCTCTTGTTTGGCACTGAACATTCAAAAGGGAAATACTGGCTCTTTCTGAAGAATTAAGATAGGAAAACAAATGGAATGGATCAAATCTGGGATAGAAAATCCTTCGAAGAGTTTTCATAGAGCGTTGTAATAGTACCAATAGACCGCTCTTTTGTACGGACAAGTTATGCTGAACCACTATAATACAGAGAATAAATATACGAATGTCTTTAATGAGTAGCTGTGCAAGAAGAAAAGCTTTTTTCTCGGGTTAACATTTACTGGATTATGGCCCCTGATTGTTTTTATTACAAACATGTAGTGGAAAATCGTGTGTGCCCAACTTCTTGCCTTTGGTTGCTTGATTCTGATCCCTTTTGTGACAAATTTGCCTGCTTGTGTCCGGCGGACAAGTCTAGTTTTCTTTTATTTTCATCGTTTTAAAATGATATTAATTACAATTGTATACAACTCGTGTCGTTTGTATAGGATGAAGATAGATAATCTAATCAAGTATCAAATTATCATGGACTCGATAGTTTTCCTTGTATAACAATATCAAACACTGGGCACACACTCCGTATCTACATTGTCTTGGCAAAGCGAATTACTCATAACTACTTCAAGATGGTGTATTTTGTTAATGTATCTGCTGCGAGTACGGTTTCATGTTTTGATTTGGCAATTTGATTTTGATAACAAAATTCCTTTAGTGTGAATATTGTGCTTAAAGTAGTACCAGTGGAGATGGCCATTTGTCCAACAGTTATAACACTTTGCATGACAAATTGCACCATAAAATCAACAAAAAAGGGAAAAATACCTTTTCAGTTTGGGTTATTCTCATGTTATTGGGTATTTGAAAGGTATATCGATATTAGATCGGAAGAGCGT
>ENA-OREC01002525-OREC01002525.1-marine-metagenome-genome-assembly--contig:-NODE-2525-length-10149-cov-13.710683_pt1 | contig 10149 bp, 2 predicted proteins | sample MGYA00248626_ERZ508543 | MGnify/ENA primary metagenome ERZ508543 (study PRJEB26211, sample SAMN05518279) | marine metagenome | isolation source: Puget Sound, Washington, USA | host: Bankia setacea...
TCAGGCCTCACATTGTCATAAGAGACCTTTCATTTTCAGGCCTCACATTGTCATAAGAGACCTTTCATTTTCAGGCCTCACATTGTCATAACACTATAGTAATTGGTTTATCTCTTTCCAATAAAAACATGTTCTGTTCAGTTTTATTCTCTTTCAACTGTCTTTGAATATATTGTTGTAATCTTAGAGGGCATCACATTATAGTTGTAGTCAATAATGACAACCTAACATGATCTTTATGGTTTAAAATCTAACTTTCTTGGATAGAGATCTCATTCCAGAAATAAATCCACAAAAATGTAAAGTGGTTGTCATGGCACTATTTTGTGTGGAATTCTTATCATCTAAATTTAACAGGTCTTGTTACTAAGAATAACCAAGTAGACAAAGAACTTGGCCAATGATCTAAGCATACTGTATAAACCGAAATATGTGGGCCAGGAGACTAGTTCAATAATTGAGACTGTGGCACAGAAACAAACATTAACGACATACACATTACTACTGGCACTTTCACAACATTAATTATCTAGTTTTCATAGAAGAGATCTTGTTTAGATTGTTTTTCTATGACACTTTTTTATACAATTTTCACTTAAAGACAGTTTAATGAACTAAATTCCTGTGTGAATTAATGCAAGTGTTCTATATGCTTTTGAATATAATCATTTTGTATTGACCACTCAAAATGGACAATATAAAGTTGTATTTGTAATTTGTTTGAAAAAGGATGGAACAATAAAACAGCTGTACTTTTCACTTTTTGCTACCTTAAATTGTTCTGGCCATTTTCCTACCGCTCTACTCTTCGTTAATCATTTCATATTTTTACTTAGTTATTCTAACGTTCACTTTGGGTGTTCCAGTTTGCATGCTCTAGTTGTTTCTTGAATTGAACTGTGTTTTTAAGTTTAGAGGAAATTTATGTGCTCCAGTTCTGCAATGCATTTTCCTGCACTACTATTAAGTTTATAGCTTTTTTGCTCATAACTAGAAGCACAAAGGTATTATCAGAAAATAATAAAAAGCTAAAATTGTCTTAAACCCTTAATTTATGACGTTGTTTTTTTTAATTCCACTTCATTGTGAAAACAAAAACATTCATTCTTCTTTCTAAAAATGATATATTTATTGTTCAACTGATTTTTTCCTGCACTTTCGTTATTACAAATGTACTATAATTGGTTTGCTCTCATTTCTGCCCTTGGTGTCTTAGATACAGGTCACTACTAGAAGAAAGCAACTTAATAATGATCTTATTTTTTCCATTCTTTAACTTTGAGGTATTTCCAGAAGCTACCAAGGTATAATTCTTTTAATAACATTTATTAAAGACACTTCTGTTGTACATTTGATTGTGTAGGAATGTTTTATTTTGTCCTATGTCAGCTTTACAAATTATTATTGATCGTAGAAAAAAGAATTTTGTGCCGCTGCATTTTTAACTTTCATTTTAAATTTGCCATTAAACTGATGACGTTTTAGTTATTTTGAGAGTAAAAGACTTTTGTGAGAACTATTCCGAAGCCACCTAGTTCCCTACTTTTGAAATGCACTTTCTACTACTTACACACAATGTTAATCTTAATTTAAGTTGAAGACATTTGTAAAAGATGTTTTCCTATTAAAGCTAAACAGAATTATGTTTCATTAGTGTTTCCTCATTACGTTAAGAGTCTGGGTTTGTAATGTGTATCTCTCAATGTGTGTGAAAGATTTATTTCTGGCTTAAACCTTCGTATTGTTAGAAATAATAAGAACTTTCTCTGATAAAAGGATCTTTTTTACATGTATTTTCATTTAATAAAAACTTTTATGAAAGTAGTTTCCTTCAAAGTCGGAGGTCATTGGCCATTGTGGCGGGGATGAAAAAACCGAATGACCATGCAAAACCGACAAATGTTTCAACTTAGAACAAGAAAATAGCTGGAAGCCTCAAGAATGCTCCCCAAATGGCTATTGTCTATAAAAGGCAGAACTTGTAATCCAATACTTCTTGTACACCAAGACATGACAAATAAAACAACTTTTATGAAAAACAATAAGGAGAAATAGTAAAATGTAAGGTAGGATTATGGTTCTTGTCTTCTGACTACTTCCTATCATTAAAATCAATGTATGTTCCATGTTTAATTTCAATCCCTTAAGTACTTCTCAAGATATGGCCAGGATGAGCAATCATTATGAAAAAAATGGTTATGGGAAGATAACTCTGTAGAAATACAGGGTAGGATTATGGTTCTTGCGCACTGCCCTCACTTAAACTGCCATCTGTCTATAAACCAAGTTTCACTTCAATCCCTTTTATACTTTCAAAGATATGGCCTGGACAGGCAACCTTTATGAAAAATGGTTAGGGGGAGATAACTCAATAAATACAGGGTAAGATTATGGTTATTATACACTGCCCTTCCTCTCATTGCCATCTATCTATAAACCAATTTCATTTAAATCCCACAGTATTACCAAAGTTATTTACCGTCAAGATACCGGATGACGGACAGACGGACAAAGCGGCAACTACATGCTTTGACAGACCCCCTTTGGGGAGCATAAAAACACTAAACAAAGCATACTTAGAACACTGAATGATTTACAGTAATTGTGGCACTCTTTGGCAGGTGTCTTTCAAGGGTGAAGTGGTTCTAGAACATTTCAAGAGCTTTAAAATCATGTAACACAAGAAAACAGATAAGTGTAACAAGTTTTAAAACCACAAATTATGTAATGAGTCATTTCTGGAAATTACAAGCTCTCTGGAATGGGTTAGGTAAAAATTGCTTTCACCAGAAACAAATTTAGAAGTATTGTATTAGTATAATTGGCTATTAACTAAATGGGATTAAGATTTTCAAGATTTAAGCATTGGCAACTCTAAAATTGTCTCAACTTTACTTGATTGCTTGGAATTATAGTACATTGAAGATAAATTCATAACAAAAAGCATTTCTAAATATTGTGAAAAGTGTACTACATGTACTTGAATAGGGGAATTAAGCAATTTCTAACAAAATGTTTAAACCCCTACAAGCAACTGAACTATCACCAGAGGAATATGTTGTGCTTGACCGTGTGTCCGATAGGTCAATCACAGTCTGACAATTAAATGTGATGACAAGAATTTGAACAAAAACATTGCAACCTGCCCTATTCACTAAACTGCTAGGTTAATTGTGAAAAGGTAACTATAAATTTTACTTGAATTTTGTGAACTAAGAGACAATTACTTTTTATAACAGCATGTCATCAGACTTTGGAAAGTTGCAAAAAGCTACGATTAAAACTGTACTAAAGCACAATACACTACAAAGTCAAGCATAAGCAGCGGACTTTTAAATAAAACAAAATATGATGTGTACTTACATTGGGTGTCCTCTTCTTCACTGTTAGTTCCATTATTTAACTTTCCTATTTCTGAATCACTGAGTTCTGACAAGCGTTTATTTGTGTCCTCCAGCTCTGCTCTTAAAGCACTCACTTCCTGATTGGCTGCGTTAATTGATCCATCGATCTTTGCCGCAAGTTGTTTATTGTCCTCCACCATGTTTCTGAACTTTGATTGTGCGTCGTTTAACAGTTTACGAATCAGGACCATAGACGAGTGAAGTGTCTCCTGCTCTTTGGGTCCTAGGTCCTTCTCATCGCCTGCATCATTCTGAATCGGGTTGAAGATAAACTGCACAATCTGATCATTGAGACAATCTAAGGACTGGATTGCTGAAAACAGAAAGAAAAAGCTCTATAAACACCTTGTTTGTTTTTATTGATTTCAAAGTACCGCATAAGCTTTGCACCTGGGTTTTTTACATGTGTAAATTGGTGACAGGATCATGTGAATATATACTGTATAAAACTCACAAGTTAATATAAATTATTTTAGAACAGTTCCTTCAACAGAAGTCTCAAACAATCTGGAAGCTGAAATTCTCTAAACAAGATTTACAAGTAGATTGAAACACAATTATCAAGCCACTTGTCTCGCTTTCAATGGAAATTGCAATAAGAACAGACAAAGTCTAAATAAACTTTAAATCATAATAATTAAACACATCTCCACCAAATTCAATTTTGTCTTAACATACAAATGTAACTTCATATATATTTTCTTTGACGTAAATTCTTAAGAACGTTCAGTGAATGTTTCCAAGATGCAATTGAGATTAGATAAAGACAACATAAATAGTAACAAAGTATCGTCATGGAAACTCATAAATAGTAAATACACTTTGAACAATCCAAAAGTACATTTTACTACATTGAATCCTAGATAATTAAATTTGTTAAAACTTTCAAAACCTTTCAAAACATTAATAGAATATCAAAATATGTAATGTCTGACTTAAAACATTTATTGCTAGAATGCCAGGTAATCTTTTTCCAGAGTTTGTTACGAAAACCTAAGATTGAAATTCAGCAGCACAGTCATAAAGCTGTATAGACATATCAGTTACAAGACTTCCGCTGGAGTGTTATCATGGAGAAACCTATAGGTAAGCATTCTATTTTAGAGCAATCTTCCAACAAACTTTGAAGTTGATGTGATTTTCTTTTAGACACTTTCAAATTTAAGAGTGAATGAGGTAAAAGAACACAAGCACATCTCTACTAAGAGACCAATTGCCTGAAGAGACCACCTGACTACAGAAACCTTCATATATTGTTCGCTGAATGAATTATCAATTTATTTGAACCTGTTTAAACAATTTTAGCCAAACTGTCAACAAGGAACATAGTGTCAAAAAGACCGCACTGTCAATAAAGCTGTTACCTGTCAACAAAGACCAAATGTGAACAAATCCTTCATATATACAAAGACAACTTGACATCAACAACCATTTCTATGTCTTCGAGTAGATGGTCTTAATGAACAGGTAAAACTATTGTATGATGAGAACCTTTTTCACATTTTCAACATAAAACTTACACAAACAACAAACAAACTTCTCATAGAGATTCGTTACAACTTAACTCAACTCAACACACCACATGTTTAAATTTCTCCATAATCACACAGCTAGGTTATATACAATGGAACAACAGTTGACAAAGTGAAAAATCAAAATCAACATGGTTAACCAATTAACAGATGATTAAAACCAGTGCTTGCTATAGATCAGAGTATTGAGACTTTATATATACACACAATGACAACCCACCCAATACCTTGCCTTGAAAGCACTTATATGCCCTAAATGGTGAAAACATTACGGTAATAATGTCACGATAATGGTTACACGCCACATCAACTCCTAGTAATTATGCGATTGGTGTGTGAAATAACTGTATAAATCTATATGCAATGCAATATCATTCTAACTAGACTCGTATTTCATAACCAGTTACAACAGTATTGCATTAAGGGTTTAGTAGATATCATAAAGTTATCAAAAGCACCTGACTATATACACCCATCATTTTGCTTTTTCTGTTCTTCAATAAATCTTTAATGGGGTGTTAAATCTAGGGACTCATGAATAGATTAAACATTGTGATTACTAACTGTACAATAACTTTTATGATTTTTATTATGCTTTATGTATCACAATAAAAACCTTTGACAACCAATAAATATACGATCTTACTTTAAACGACTTGCTTTATACAGGTGAACACTGTTAACCCTGGTCCACAGTGACTTATTCAAAGACCACCTAGTTTGTGTCTGAAACAGCCAATCTCAATGTACTTTCTATTAAGGCCAACTCGCTAATAAGACCACCATTTATTGTTCTCCAGTGTGGTCCTTGATAATTAGCAAAACTTCACCTTGAAAACTAACAAATAAGCCTTATAATGGTACTGGGTGATGCTTCAAAAAATTAAGATAATAATTTAGGCCAATTTGACATCAGTGAAAATATATCACACATAATTATGATTGTTTTAAAATTCTTTATAACATTATCTTTAAAAATTACGACAATGCTGTAACAATACCTCAACATCTACAAAGGCAGTTTGACATATTATTTATACTATAGCCCCTCTTTAACATAAACTAATTAACATAAAGAAAGCTAACGAGGATGCCTGGCCCTAATTGAGATAACATTGAGATGAGACTTGGTATACAAACGTCATCCAGCGAGTCCATTAAGGTAATAATTGTAATAATAACAGAGGTTGTATGCCACATAGGACCCCAGACACATTATAATTAGCATAACTCACATTCATTTAATTATAATGTTTACAAATGGGTTTCAGATACAAGCATGCAGATACAGGGGTATATGGAGAGAGTCAACAGTCACAGAATAGGGTCTCTTTCCTCTCCAAATATTACAAACTTCATTAAATCAAAAGCAGTAAATAAATGACAGAATACATGTTAGTTTTCTTTCTCTCAAAATATTACAAACTACATCGAATTATATCACATTATAATAAATCCAATTAGTAACAGCAGCAATCCAATTAAGACCTGATCAGCACTCACTTTTAATCCACCGTACTACTGCTACTTACAGCTCAGTACAAAGTATGAAAACCTGTAACCCATCCAAAGTCAATGGAAGAATTAAGTCATTAATCTATCCGTGGGTTTATTTTCACAAACTACTGTAAATTAATCCATGAACACATCCCAATTGCTTTTATTTTCCCAATCACACAACCATGTCTACAAACAAACCACTCTTTTCTTCAAATACACCGAGAATGTTATGTTTAGGTAGGTAGCTAGACGATGTGGGATAAAAAATAACATTCAATCTGATAAAAATAAACGCTAGCTAGGTTTGTACCTAACTGCGAATTTTAGTGATTTGTTAGTTGTGGAAGGTATGACTTTCTGCAGCAAGGTTTTAGGTAGAATCATTTTTGATGGGTGTGTGGTGTTGTTGTTGTTTTTCAGACCAGCCAGACCATTAATTTTTTTCGGAGAGAGATTTATAATTTTTAGGCAGTTCTTTATTTCAGACAGGGTTTATAATGTTATGGCAAACAAACATTGCAGTGCTTTTCATATGTGTATATTATAATATACAGCCTGTTCAACTCCTCAGGTCTTTCTTCTAACTGTGACTCGATTTACCAGTTTTTCATATAGACCTGTGTGCAGATATTCTTCCTTGTTTACAAACAGAATGCCAGAAAATGTACATAAAGTAAGAGGAATTTCAAACATAGGTAAAGGTGTGGATTTTAAACAATAGCCTTTTTGTTGTACTTGGTATTCAAAAATGTCAAAACAAGACTTTCCTTTTTAGAGGGGAACTTTCAAAGGTCAAAGGTGTGTGTATGTTTTAATGTAAAGGCAAACTATTCCTCAATATCATTTAAATCTAAAATGCTAAGAAAAATATTGTATTAGAAAAATAACATTTTCTTTAAATCACAGCTAGGTGTATCAGCTGTATGTGTCAACATTTAATAAGCAACAAGATATTTGAACATGAAGTGGGTGTTGAACACAAAGTGAATATTTCTGTTAACGTTTCAGCAGTTACCTTTACAGCTTTAATCTTTAAGCCAATCAATGAAGAAGTTTAACCAAAATGTCAACACAGGAAGCGCTTTTTCATCCAGTAACAATATTAAAGAATAGTGGTTGACTTTCAGGTAGAAAAAGTCAGAATAGCCAGCGACCACATATGTTGTTAGTTTAATCAATGGCTAATGCATAAAACACTTATGAACAATATGATGGAAAATCAGTGAAACCTAGCTACCCAGAACACCCCTCTGTAAAAACAAACAAAAAAACTCACTCAACTTTAACACACAGCTTTCAGTTTACATAGAAAACTATATTTAAGGCTAGAATCAGTACATTCAGTGTAAAGAAATTGATCTCAACTATAACCTGTTCCCAAAATAAACAACTCCAAAAGTGGAAAGACCACAACACATAGGGAAACACTTGTGAGGTTACATACCATGTACATATCTGTATATTCTTCCATAGATGATATCATTATTAATTAAATAACAGACTTCTGACTAACTCAAGGATCATTATCACGAACAAGATGCTGCAGGTGTGTTGTTTGTTATCAAATTCTGTCTCTTCATAAACAATGTGACATAGAAACCCCTGTAAGTTTCAATCAATCATATGCTACATAATATAGTTTCGCTCCGACCTGTCAAATTAAATTTTCATCCATTATCAGACCAGATACTTCAACTATCAAGTTTTCTATAACATCAAATTTGTAGCAATCTGTAGAAAGGATCAGTTTTGAGTAACAATTCTGAGCATCTGATGCGTTCAATCTTTCTTCCTACATCATCAACAGTGTTCAAATCATACCTCTCAGCATTCTATACCCCCTGTTTTGCCTTCGACTGACGTAAGTGAAAAGTCTTGAAAGAAACCCAGTATCTCCCTTTTATCAGGCATTTCAGTCGATACCAGCAACCGGAATTTTCACGGACTTGTGTATCTTGGATTTTAATCAGTCAATCTTCATCAAGCATTACCACATCTAAGTTTCTTTCCATCTCTCTCAGTCTATTCTCAGTTCAGCCCTCTAGTTTAAATTACTCTAACGTGAATCATCTTTTAGCATTAAGATCCTGAATTTTCTAGGGACTTGAATTTTCTTGAACCATAAAAATCCATCATTATACCAGTTACCCGACCAAAGTTCTAGCCAGTCTAAATATTTACTGTATGCTCGTTAATCCCGTTAATCCCGTTAATTCCGACATCACACTTTCTATTCAATATTCTGTTACTATCCAGCTGAACTACGATATTTGCACAAGATGTAAAAGACTTCATTCAGACTGCAGGTTATATCATTCAGAGACTGAACCCGTGCAAATTATGCAAACAAATATCCCTAATTTATATTTCTTCACTAAATCATTATCTGATTGGACAAACAGTGTGGCCTGAACTGAATTTAACTCACCTAGAAACTCCTGACAATAAATATTGATGCCTTAGCCTACATCATCACTTGATTTACAGTTAGTATACATACAACAAAGACATATTTTTTTTAAGATTTCACCATGCCAGAACATGTATCTCAAAGAAACATTTCTGCCATCTTATATAAATCATAAGCTTATATTAATAAATGTATAAGATTAATTATTAAAACAAACATTGTCTTAAATTGTAAATCAACTTGTACACGTGTAATATTAAACAATGATACTAAGGTATGCAGTGATTTTAAGATGTTGATGCATGTATCATAGATTTAGTTTGGACAACACACATCTACTGTTTAACTCTGTTCAGCTTCAAACAAAAGATCAATTAAGAGAGCACCTGTGTGTGGTTCATGGACGTGATAACAACAATTAGTTTTCCAGAATACAATCATCCATCTTTGTAACCTATGACAGAGAGAGACAATGTGTTTTTTACTAAAAGTTCAAAGTTTACTGACAGATTTTACCTGACACATTCTAGGTCAATGGCATATATAAGGAAACACTAAGTACAGATAGTACATGATTCAATGGGTGAATGTAAAATGAATCTAAGTTCTATAAAATAAAGAAGCAGAACCCTTTATCATCCATCCCTCAAATGTACTATTCACAGTTTTTAACCTGTCCGGAATTTTAATGAGATTTCTTTCATACACAATGCTAGATTCTTTCATACGCCAATAAGTATTTTGTTCACAATTGGAATTCTACTCCCTGTGCAGTACAATGCGTTGTGTCTACATTAATTACAGCAGTTTTAACCATCTCAAATATCACATTTCTGTATCTTCCTCAAACAACAATAACCTACGATAAGTACTATGTAATGAGTATGTCACTACAAGTAAACTATAAGCAAAAATGGTCTAAAATTATACAAGAAGAGGTTGCAGAATTGTTTTGTCCTTTTATACTGTCAATTTATTTCAACTTTTTTTTCTCAATGAAGAAATAACCAACTGGCGCAGTGGTAAAACGCTCGACTATCACCATTGCGATCCAGGCTCGACATGTGACATGGTCATGTGGTCACCAAGCAGGGTTATTCTGGTTTCCTCCCACACAAGACTACACAAATACAAACATCTGTGCCAACAAGCATGATTAATATAAGTTGTATGTACTGGTTTCATAATCCTTGTAAAATAAATAAAGTTTGAATTGAAACAAAAACAACTAGAACTATCACTAAATGTGATTAATACCCCCGCAATACTGCTTTAGAAATGATGAAATTATTAGGATTAAGAA
>ENA-OREC01002526-OREC01002526.1-marine-metagenome-genome-assembly--contig:-NODE-2526-length-10148-cov-13.372555_pt1 | contig 10148 bp, 3 predicted proteins | sample MGYA00248626_ERZ508543 | MGnify/ENA primary metagenome ERZ508543 (study PRJEB26211, sample SAMN05518279) | marine metagenome | isolation source: Puget Sound, Washington, USA | host: Bankia setacea...
ACAAGGGTATCAATTACTAGTTCATCTGATACACGTGTTTCTGGTCCTTATATATTATAACGTATATAGTAATCATCTATTTGTAATACAATATATTTAAAACGATAGCTGGTATGAGTGTACCTTTTAAGTATAAAGTACATTTGCATTTTCCTACATGATGTTCTTTTTCTCGTCACAAAACACAATTGCAGTTAATGTTGATTGTGCCAAAGGAAGCATTGAAAGGTCATCTAAGCACATATCCCATAATCCCATCTATGTTTCCAGTATTGATGCACACAAAAATGCAATGGCCTTTGTTCTGTGTCTGTTGTATAGTTCATCTGAAGGCACCAGCATGTGTTCAAACGGTAATGCTTTAAACTAATGTATGTGTGCCGATACAATATTACTATCTACCATTTGCAAATACGTCACTCAAACCATTTCCTTTATACATACCATGGGCATACAGCGTTGGCCACTGTTATTCCAATTTCTGTTTCCAGATGTTACAGTATTATGTTTTTCTTTGAAGTTCAACAAAATATTTTTTTTCAAAAGTATGCACGTAATCGTAGATCTTGTAACAGTTTGTCTATATTTGTTAACCACTTTACATTGCAGTTGTGAAGCAATAATATGTTACTAAAATGTGCCTATTTCAATTGTTCAACTCCAATATCTGTGCCGTAGGCGCCGACACAATATATAAAACTATGTCAAGGAGTACATACATCTGCATGTTTCTGCAGTGAGTTTTATACCTACTCTAAACATTCCTGTAGTTTCGTAGGCTTTAACTTTGTAAAAAAACAAGAAACCTTGACATTATGTTAAATTATTGCATTTGCTTAATAGGTCAATGTTCAATATGACTGTCGACAAGATGTAAACCATTCATTTACTGGAGCGTTTTCACTCTGTTGTATCCACGTCTTACTACAATTCAAGCTTTTATAACTTTTGGGTAGTTTATTATGCTTCTAAATTTCAATCAGATATTTTATACTTATTGACACTTTGATACTTCTGATTTCTTTTCATATCAACTACTATAGAGTTATACTGTAGATATACTTGTTTTTGGTCAAAACTCTAGATCTTGGGTCACGGGGAACTGGGGCGTGGCAATGTCTGACTCGTAATCGTCAATCTTGAGTTTAAATCCCAATCCGTTGTTTCTTTGAACAAGGAACTTTAATCACATTGCTTAGTACTGGTTGGTTCCAGGAACTTATTCGAGCTTGAATTTTAAAATCGAATATATAACAATGAGTGCCTTATAGTTGATTGACAGTTATGTCACATTAGCTCCCTCATCAAATAACTTCTAAACCCAACCTGAACTACACAGTGCTCATGCCATTATACATATGCAGCACATACATGTAAAACACGTATTACACTCTTCTTTGGAATTAGTGTGTTTCCGATGTGTGTAGTTTCGGGAAAGACGTGCTAATATAATAGTGTTCGTATTGCTTGATTCCGAATTGTTCATTTACAAGACGGTATTTATATACATTGTACGTATTAATACAAACTAAGAGTATACATATGAAGGAGCGTACAATGAATCACATCAATATTATTTTGTTCGTAAGTGTACACTCAATTTAAAGCTAAGATCACATTGCCTGTAGGTCTTGTACTATTTAAGCATTGAAGCATATGCTGTAAGTTACAGAGCGTTTCATTCCTTTTCTGGCTGACTTATATATTTAGCTAACGTACACTTATAGTATTTACACACACAACCACATTTGTTTGTGTTTGACTAATGTATGTCTTGTAAGATAACCAGGACTACGTTCCAGAAACACTTTTAAACTCCATATATTCATATTATAACGAAATGGAACTAGTTCAGTTTGCAGTAAACACATTGCTTCGGTTACAAAAGTACACCTAAACGTTGAATTTAACGCCAGCATTAATCAATCTCAATTATTAATGAATCGACAATGTTTACATAGACTAGACATTACTTGTCTACCAGTATCAGTTCAGTGTACACAAGGGATTGGACGGGAGAACGTAGTCATCTCTAGATGTGCGTGATATGAGAGTGTTAATCAGTTGACAGGAAGGCCGAGAGAGGTGCCTGAAATATATCTCTAAAACGTTGATATTAGAGCAATCAAACACAGTATGGACTCACTTGTAAATAAGCGTGTTGCATACTCCGAGCTAAGAACCGTTTGGTAATACGAGATTATGCTTGTATTATGTTGACATCAGATAACGATATTTACAGAATATTGAAACTCACACTTACTTCTTCAAGTCGTTTGAGCATATGCAGTATTTGTTTTAACTTTGGACTCTCAGCATATCAATGAATCGCTTAAGCTAAAACCACAACACAGGTATCACACAGGTGTTCACATGCTAGTATATGTCGCATGTTAGTATATTAAGTTACAAAGAAAAGAAAGCCTTTACATATCCGGGCTTGCCTACTGAGACCAAGATCACGTAAGTGCTGATGGGAACGGTTAAATTGTGTTACTTTTAGATTATTGACATAACCCGTTTTAATACATGTATTTTCTTTCTATAAAACAACTCATAGCATTATTGTAGCAAGCCAACGTATGAGTTCAGGTTAGGCAACAACTTGACAACGAAACGTTCATATACCAAGACACTCTTGAATCCCCAAAACATACCTTCAGATTTCAGTCAGGCAAACAATGAAAGGAGAAATACGTTTTGTGAAAGTTTTTTATATCGTTTACAGCGCTGAGTTTAGGCATTCTCGTGCATACGAATATCCAATCAAGCACCATTGCGTCAATACAAGAACAGCAGCATATACCTGATAAAGACACCACAAAAGTCTCAATAAATGAATCCATCTACACTGCGACCAATACTTATTCTGCTTGAAGTTAACACTGATATAGAGACTGTTTCTTTCTAGAGTAAGGGGATTCCACGTGTATTATCAATTAGATGAGTTTTCCTGTACATGTATTACAATCATTCATTTGGGCACTTAACTGCCAAACAACTCGAAGGAAATTAGAATAAATTAATTTCCCCGTTCAATTACAAGGCATGGACTATTTGTTTGCTTTCAAATGCCATCTCTTTAAGCTGATTTGCATTTGGATAGACTATCATTCAAACACAAAACTACCATTTAGTACTTGTATTTTTGTATCAGTACTAAATCACGTTTCCTCTGATTTCAGAAGCAAATGGCCAATTATCGTCGCAAAGCTTTCCTAGTAATTAACAAAAGCCTAATGAGTACATGTATACGAAGCTTCGACCAAGTTCCACACAGTTCATGGACTAAACTAAACAGTGTTGTGTTATGCACGTCGTTCGATTAACTATATGTACCCACCCACTTAAAGTACAAGACAGATTTATTGATAGTCGTTCATATTGAATCTAGACAAAATACGCAAGCATGTTTTGTAACAATTGTTGGTATTAGTCAATGTGTAAGAGTGAGTAATGCGTTGTTTCGTTTGAACTTTAGTACACTATTAAAACATTATTAAACAATGAAAGTCTGAGATGGAAGTCAAGGCAGCGACTGCAACCAACAACATACAGACAAGCACATGGTCATATAAACCTTTCATTGCAATGTATGTTATTGAAAACGATTATACGTATAATTGTGAAACCATGGTCTAGGAGATCGCTGCTCATCCAAGAATTCACAGACATTTGTGCTTTTGTTACCTTGGTTACCAGTAACGTTACCACGGGAGACAATTGGTAAACCAACGTTAACTGGGTCAAATGTTTCACTTTTCAGTATTGTGTAATATAAATATTTATAAACACGACGCTTAATTCATCAGGACAATCAAAGCACTTCATTTAACAATGAGTGTACGACTTTAGTGTAGTTTTGTACTAAAGAACGATATTCCGATCTACCATTGGTCGGTTATCCAAGTTAGCCGAGATGTTTAATCAAGGAAGTGTAATGAAACGACCTCTGATGTTCACTTATCATGGAGGTAAAACATGATCATAAAACAAAACAGTATTGTAAAATGTAATTAATCGAGTTATTGAAGGTATATGTGTGTTAATTTCTGGTTCTGTAAAACTGCTGTATAACAAAAGAACATACGTCATTGATCATGAGGCAACATAATGTTTCTTTACTCCATTGGAAAGTAATTTGAGAAAGTGACAATGTATATGATTAACCAAATATGAAAATCCTCACATAAATAAATAACGTTATCCAACGTATTCGACAACTAACACCACACATACACGGTATATGTACCAACATAATTAAATACAATTAAAAGTATGCAACACTCGTTCGGAACTGTTTGAATGATTACGCCCACAATACAGCGAACTGATGTATCAATCGAATGAACATACTGAACTTTCTGGTGATTTTTTTGTGAAATAAGTATACGATCATAAAATAATCATAACGGGGCTGTAAAGGTCAAATCAGGGGCCATTAGTCGATGAATAAACACAATTGTTACATTCATTAATTGATGGTGTTGGTGCTAATGAGTCTATACGTCCGCATACTTTGTTATCAACGTTCAGTCGCCTTGTATTTATTGAAATGCAAGTAGTTTCTATACACAAAACAAACAATCAAAGTGTTTTTCACATTGTAGAAAAGGCATCAATAATTTCTTGACATACGCATAGGATATATTAGTTGACACCATTTGGTTTAGCCTGCTATTATGGCTTGTTCCTTCTTGACTTTATAGATATATTCAAAACTGAAGCATCCGATTGCTGTACGCAACTGTCTCAAGATAATACAAACATCACTGGTGCGTATAGTTCATAGTCTTTTGATTTCGGTCGATTGTAAAAACAACATCACTTTTCGTAAATCACACTGAAATCTGTTCCTGGAGTCAATCAGTACTGGGTAATAATGGTAAACTTTCTTGCAATACTGCAACAACTGGAACCTGTGGTGGGTTTTTCGAACTCACTATTGGCATGCATTGATCGATTATGACTCAGACGTGCAACATCACTGCGTCACGTTGCTCATTGCCAAGTTAATAAGAAGTACATTATATGTAAGTCTCTTCTTTTAACAAAACGAGTGCCAATGTATTATTTTACCATAGCAACTAGTAAATACATATTGGTAATGTTTGTCTCTTGTTTGACGATAATTAACGAGGGGGCTTATTTGACATTTAAGTCCATCTTCCATAAGGCCATCAATTTATTTTAGTTCGATTGTGAAATCACGCTCGACTCCGTTCCTGGAAACAACCAGTAATAAGCAATAATGGTAAAGTTTCTTGCCCAGGGAAACAACGGGGGCCTTTGATGGGGCTCGAACCCACGACCTCCACATTACGAGTCAGATGTGCAACGCAATGCGCCAAGCCGCCCCTTGTTTAACATACGTTTTACTGTTGGATGTTAACGGCACGTAACTCAAATGTTTCTAAAGTAAACACATTCGTATACAATGTATTGTTATAGTGTTTTGTATCAATACATCAGAACAAATAATACTGTTTAGCAGGTGAATGCGACCTCATATGGGAATTATTACAGTGTACATAACTATACATATGTAGACAAGTATGCGCCAGGACGGATAGTTAAGCTTTCAAAATACTATGATGTTAGTTATTTCAATCATTGCGACCGTCTGCTAAATACGACAAAAGCCAATTAAACGATCATGATCAGAAAACATCAAATATGGATAGTAAAGAACAAACAGCATGTGTTTAACCCTATCATGGAATTAATACATAAGTTTAACGACACATTGTCTACACCATTTACGAAATAACACACGCCTCACGTACATATATCATAGCAGTTGAATGATCACAGTTGAATATTACATTAACCTCTGTAATCTAATTCCCGTACTGAAGGACAATTATCGGATGATTTACGTCACTCTTCGTTTCGTTATCGTAAAGTCTATAACTCTACATTGTGACACATGGTTTGCGGGTATACATGTTCACAGTTTTGGTTTTCAGAACGTGGTTGTAGAGTGAGTACATGTTTGGTATACCTATCATCCCTACTTGTATCATGTATTAGTGTTCCATCGTTAAGTAGGCATCCATTTCAAGGCAGAATAGAACCTTTACTTCTGTAATTTACATTTGGATGATGTGTTTTTTTATTGTATCAGGTACACTGTCTAGCTTGTTTTGGACCGCTGAGGTATGGGTAATTCATTCAATGACATACTTATTTGGTTAATTTTTGATTAAACAATTCACACTTTGAAAGTATATTTACGCTAATCGTAGAACAAAACGGTCTAACATGTATTTCAATCTACCTTACTTATATAACAGTGTGATCTAAATACACACTTATAACTTCTCAAGTAGAGTTTCAGAACTAAGATATTCGTACGTATTTCAATCAACTGACACCCTAGGTGATTCTTGTACTCTGCGATACAGTCTAAATCCGTTAAGAAAACTGAAAGTTGAAATTAGAGATTCAATCAGAAACGTAGTGTGTTCTTGATGCATGTTCTAAGACGTGATGATAGCAAACGTTATTGAGTAAGACAAAACCACATGAACAAACTGAGTAGAGCAAACTTCAAGAACAAAAACGGATTTCCATAAGTTTGTTTTGGAGCTTCCTAAGAAAGTAGTGAGATATGCTATAATATGTCAGTAAGCGTTTACAAAGCAAATCAGCAAAATCACACTTATATATAAAACTAAGTTAAATATTTGTATCGCTTCACCTATATTATGAACTAGTTATACAAATTGAACCGGGTGGGATCACATACATGCGTTAGTAAACTCTGGATAGTCTCATGTACTGTTTCAACACTCGTTTCAGCACTGAACAGATGGATATCCCTTTGTTTCAAACGTTTCGTTATAATGCGATCAATCAGTTTTAGTTATATTTGAAAGAACTATGATAAAAAGGGCATAAATAAAACTAGATATGTCGGAGTAAAATTGAAATATAGTAGATGATTGACCTACATGGTGTAATCTAATATATTGTATGAGTTGTAGAAGTCTGGTTTACATCATATGCATATTATCTGAACACCAGCATCTTTGTACAAACTCTTAGCGAGAAGAACGTTTTCGTTGGCAATCAATACTTCAAATGAAAAACCCACACTTGTGTTCACTTCTTTGCTTATAACCGCATAGTTCAGCAGTCATTCACTTTGACAAAATGGCACACACAATTTCAACAAGTTCAGTCTGGTAAAAACATCGTCATCGAAGCGGATAATTATGGGATGATTCTAACGGCAGGTATTTCTTCTTGTAAGCTAAACAAAGTCAAAGCGATATTTCAGACACGAAGTCTTCTGTAGAGACAAATAATATCACTTATCAAAACAGCACACCTACATGAGTAAATAAAACCGGCAACATACGGAACCAAAGTTATGTTAACACCTTCAGGATCGGCAAGCATTCATAGCGACCTTGTGGATAGATCGGTGGGAAGTAACTATAATGTATGGCAAACCAAACACTTCAATGAGATTTCCATCGATGGTCTATGTGGTATTATCGCGAATATAGTTCTGAGCGAAATAAATTAAGTTGTAATAATAGTGATGGTGATAATGATTAAAACATTATCTAACGAGGATACTCACTTAACAAGTGTCAATCTGTCGGAACGTCCTGAAATAAAAGACGCATTTAATGTCGCCGGACTGGTCCAAACTGTTTGATTCAAGTAATTAACATGTTGAATGGAGCAGTTTGATGACACATGCTAGTGTTAGTTGAGCAATAACTAACTACAGTCAAAGCTATATGGATGTATTTTCCTCATATGACCCGAGTTATTATGACAAACCATGTGGCATAAACAAGCATGAATCAAACTCAATAACTGGAAAAAAAACAATGAAAGAGTAAATCGATGTATTATTATGATTATCACTAGGATTATTTTGAAATATATGCCAGACTTTTTCGAAATATTGGTCACGTGTTGGAATCAGAACAGACTAATCCACCGAATGAAAGATGTTGTGATATTGCAGGGCGGGTCTTTGATATCGACAGAAGATAAAAGGTTGAATGAACCACACACATTTTAGCAGATGTTAAAGGTTGTGAGAAATAGTGACGTCAAAGTAACTTGTGTGTGTTTTATAATACACCTGATACAATCTAATCTATAGAAAGAAAGAAATGACGTTAGCTACTTGCTACTAGTTTAGTGTTAAGACATACACAGTAAATATGTTGTAATTTTAATGCACTCGCAATCAAATTGGTTGCTGTAGTGATAAAGTAAATATGTGTGATATATGCTTGCTCGTGATCACGTGACCAGAGTGCATTGGTTTTTATGGTGAGTTTTCGAATAAAGGGATTAGTAAAACAAAACAAATAGCTAAGGCTTCAGACCCCTCTGTTATAAAAAAGGGCATTATACAAATCGTTTTACGAATATCGTAAATCCATAACTCGAGAAATTGGTTTCTACCGAGAGTGTTGTAGTATTAAAGAAGTGTTTTATAATCCCACTACTCTATTAAATGAATGCGTAAGCAATAGTAATAAACTTAAATGTAATTTTATAAGTTTAGCGTACTTTATTAAAGGTTTCAAACAACAATATAGCTGTTGTATTAACGCACTCAGTGACTGTTACTTTACTATGATTTAGTTAGTCAGTCATTAAATAACTTTAAATAAAAAGGCGGGGCACCGTTGTAAGCATTTCTTGCAGTGGAATCAAACAGGACTCTTGCATCGTTTACCAACACGTGCTGTTAAATACAAATCAATAAAACGTACATACGCATTAAATCCAGATCATATTGCAATTAAATTTACCACAATAAAAGGTAAATACTATAACAAATGTCTAAACACAAGTTAATAGTCGCCAAAATCTACGGAAGCAAACGGGATACATATCATTAAACCAATTAAACACAGCGAACAACCTTTTTTGTCAATTATAGGGTAGATTTTGTCCGATTTCTTAAATATAACAATCGCTATTTTGTTTAAGCCTGTTGTTGGTAAAGTCATTATTAAATACACGTATATAAAACCACATCGGACTCTTTGATCAATATAGAGCTTTAAAGGTTTATAGGTGATATCAATGGTCCGCTTCTCATAGTAATGTGTATGGTTTCACAACTGTTCGGGAGTAAATAAACCAAAACCTTAACCATAATGCGTTATACGAAACAGCAGTGTTAAAGGAGAAGTAAACATGTGTGGATTTTAATGTCAGTCATCTGTCAGGTTAGATATCATCCAGGAAATTTATACTGAAATGATACCAAGCGTAGACTCACTTCATGTACTCATAGACAATCCGTGTGGTAAATCTAGCATTTTCATTGGCTGTATGACACAAACATTATGCGATACGATACTTACCGATGAGTTGTGTATACACACATAGCTCTGAACGATTCAATAAACCCACGGTAAGACACCAAATATGGCAGCCTCTGTGCGTGTGGTAACATATTAATATTAAGTGAAATTTGAAGTAAATTAGCATTTGCAAGAGCAATAATTATCACATTTACTGAAATAGAGGATGTGTTTTCTGTGTAGCAGCTGATTGGAGAAGTGAATGTATATGGCCGCTCTTCATTAAGGAGATTCCGTCCTGACCAACTTGCCAAGGGTATACTATGTGTTATGAAGCGAGGTTGCCGATGATGCGATACCTAGATACATTTAGAGTATTACATTTGTTAGTAGCCATATCTCACGGGCTGAGCGGCAATTTGTTTACAAGAAAAAAGCATACTCATAACACAACTGTTTTCAAATAACAAAAAAAAAATGACTTTATGCGAACCTCGATGTAATCATTGTGAACTATTTTTTAAATTTGTTTTATCACTACGAAGCTCCATAAAGGATGAACACGCATTTGGTCTGAAACGATTGAAAGCAAATACCTTCTCGGGAAATTCAGCTGAAAGTAATACACATATAAGTAAGGAGTTCGTGTATTGAAGGCACACACAGTTTTAGAAGTGAATAGGCCCGTAGTTAAGACAATGACAGTTTGAAAACGACTGTTCTTACACGTTAATTGTAAGCTAAGCATTAATTCAGGTGAACGACAGCGCACCTGTTATCGTCATGGGAAAAACTGTTGCCGTAGGAATAACGACGTATTTCGACACTGAAAGTTTCCTAATTGTTTGAAAACGA
>ENA-OREC01002527-OREC01002527.1-marine-metagenome-genome-assembly--contig:-NODE-2527-length-10148-cov-12.829808_pt1 | contig 10148 bp, 3 predicted proteins | sample MGYA00248626_ERZ508543 | MGnify/ENA primary metagenome ERZ508543 (study PRJEB26211, sample SAMN05518279) | marine metagenome | isolation source: Puget Sound, Washington, USA | host: Bankia setacea...
TGTTACCGCTATGTTGAACAACTAGTGTTAGTTCCCCAAGAATACAAAATAGTCAGGCTTGGTGAACAATTCATGTAGTTTAAAGTAAAAGGAATTATTTGAGTAACACAAACTTTAACAGTATAGTGTATGTTGTCTATCAATATATGTTTTGCTTAAAATAATATAAAACACTAGCTCAAAGACATGTGATGGTAAATACATTCGCAACATGCAATCAAGCAATCAATTAGACAAGCACTTTTATATTTGTTTACAGTAAGAATCACTTTGGGCCGTCCTTCACATATATGTTGAATGTGTGAATGTTTGTAAGCTATCTATACCCATGTTTGGTAAACACTGACCTCTTGAGTTCAGATCAAGCTTAAGATCATCCTTAAAATAAACCTGAACATGAAGATCAATATCACAGCACGAGTAGTAACTAGTGTTATAAACAATGATAACCAATGTGCTAAGTATGTCGTGTTTAATATTGATTCTGAACGATGTCCTCTAATTCTAAATCTTTCCATTCGCGGTAACTGTTAATTAATGTCTGTTCTTCTTGTATTTTTGTGTTTGCAGAACATTTCCAGTAGATATCCCTTTCTTCTTGGTAGATCTGCATTTGTTTTCCATTGTTTTGTTTGTTTCGGAATTAATACTATTGTGAAAGATATATAACCCACGACGACACAAATATTTGCAACGAAAATAGCATCTTCCATTGATTAAAATAGGGTTTGCATTGTCAATCTCGATCGTGTGCTTTCTTCGCAATAACACAATTTCTTCATACCAGAATAGTTCCCATAAACTACGCTCTAAAAGTGTTGACAAAACCGCTCTAAATAAACACCCGCTCTCATATTCCCAACAAGGCATTTATGTTCAACACCAAGGACAACAATTTAGAAGTTTATCTTTGAATGTTTAGAATATATAGAAAGTTTCTGTAAATTTCAAGTTTTTAAACATATTTTATACCAATTAATTATACGCGTCAGTTGAGTTTCTAAACGTCTGACGTGTATAACATTTCCAATATACGTATGATTACAGTACGCAGTAAATATGTAAGTACTCGTATATTTATTTCAATAAATGGAAAACCGTTTTACAAAGCATTGAGACATATTTCAAAAACACCAACAATATTGAAAGTTGGTTATAAAAAATACATTGAGCACGTTGTCATTTAACTTAGGCTATTAACTATATATGTGTCCTCTGTTTGGGGCACATTTCAGCCGAGCGTTGTGATGTACACGAACACATGGACAAGTAAAAATAATGTAACGTAAACAAATATGTCAAGAAGATCTCGAATTAGAAACACGGCGTACTTTACTCTCATTTGAAGAAGACAAAAACAGTGGTAAGAAAGTAGAAAAAAATAGTAGAAACAATTGTGTTCAAGATGTGTTTAAGTTTCTCTTCATTTTACGTTATATTGAAATTAGTTCAAACTTGATGCCATTGTTCGTATATATGCCATATATATTCATAATTAGATAACTGCTCTTGTTAATTGGACATTGCTTAGTTAGGACAATAAAGCACACATACAGCAATCTACATAACGCTCAACGATGACTGGAATCGTATCGTACGGTAAGGTCGCGACCTCGTGGCTTACATAACTTTCAACTTACGTAAATTTGCTTATTAAAGCTTCTTATCAATATTAAAGTTTCGTTTGATTAACGTAACGGTGAATACACTCGTATGCTCGTACTCGTTTGAAGTATATCTGTGAAATTATATAATGCTGCTTGAAAAAATATGGATATATCGTAATCAGTATTGTTTATGTAAAGATATTGATGTAGAAAGTTTTACAGGTGTAATTAAGTGTTACAACGTGGATATTACTCTCGTTTATTCTAGTTTACTTCAGGTGAGAATATCTGTACGTGATGTTTTGATATTTTACACCCAGGTATATAATTAGATGCAATATGCCGGGTTTAACAATGATAATGCATGATGGTAGTAGATTACTGTTTACAACGCAAAGTACAGTACGTTTCAAATATAGATTCTTAAGATAGAGTTTAGTATTGTATGACTTTAAATCTAGGACACAATAAGTAGTTTGTTGATGTCACTAAAGAGAGACAATGCCAATTTATGAATGAAATGGGCCAACTTGAATAGAGTTAATATATTACATGTTTAGAATACCAATGGGTCAAATGAAATTTCATAAACGTGTCAAAGTTTAGGCCTGTGAAGGTGCATATATTGGTTTACACAGATCTCCAGTCAATATTTGATTTACGATCGTCCTGACATTGAGATAGCTGACACTGTTTACTTCGTGAATACCGCACGCATTAAATATGTAATACTTGTAAAACCCATAATTGTTCGTTAATAGTAGATAACGTGGCATGTAATATTGAATGACACAGTTCTAAATTAGCTACGTAATATCAGCAAGTATACGTGCGTTTAGCCTGTTATGTCCACATGGATTGCATAACAGGACTTGCGGTGAACGTGAAAACTTCAATAAACAGAGACATGCTTGTATCACGTAAATTATTATGCCCATATATCTAAAGGATTACAATAGCCAGTTTTTTTGTAAATTAAAAAAAAGTCAACCAGCATTTTTGCTTCATCCATATCTAAACTATCATGACGAAATGTAAATGTAAATATTGCACTAGCTAGAGAGAAATGACAACACAGTGTTTACCGATGTAACGAACTAGATAAAGGTGTAGAATCATGATACTTGGGTAATTTGAGTAACTTAAGACTTGATCGTAGGTATATAAACGCCCCGTGTGGTATTGCCTCATACCTGTGATGTTGTAATTTGGGTAGAACCTTCGCACAAACAACCCTATACAGTTAACCACAAGTGTTTGAGGATCGTCGAAGCGTTATTATTCTGGTTCCACTGGCGCAATAGGTAAACTCGTTCATTCAGTCCGTCCTTCGTTTTGTTTAGGGCAGTGAGCGAATGATCATGGATACAAAGCCGTATTTTCAATCAATGAAATCCCCTCGAGCTGTCGGGACAATATGCGGTAGTATTCGCTGTGAATTGGTTTTAAGACATTTATTTCCCATTGTATTTACTTTAAAACGTTATTAAATAAATAATAAATGAAAGGAACTGGGATTAAACATTAACAAACATGATTAATACAATAGGGGGTTACATATAGAGCACTGAGGGAACTGACAATTTAACACTTTAAGTATTATTTACAAGCATAGAAGACGTTATACTGCACTAAATACAAGACAAAACAAAGCTCATATTAGAGTACGTGATTTATAAGCTTAGAGTGGCTATTGACATGCCGTGACGCATGAATTACTAATCTCGTTAGTGGCAATAAACAAGTTTCATAATCAAGTTTAAACCGCTTGGACTATATGCTTGTAATGTATATGGTTGAGTGATTAAAATGTAAACAATTTATTACGGGGTGCAGTTTTGAACGTGTACCGGGTGTTTTGCAATAATAGTTTAGATAAGTATGATGAAACTCTGATAGTGTATCATAACGCTGCTGAATGAGGACACACTCTGATTAGCTATTTCCGCCTCGCGAATTAGTGTTACATAAATTGAACAATATAAGTGATTGTTAGTGATCGAGTAGGAGTAACAGCCACACAAGTTTAGGTAAAGGTTAGTGGGTGGCTCCATTCGTGGGTCAGTTGTTTGGTCAATTTCGTGGTCAGTAAATGGGTCAAGTTCGTGTCCAGTTGGTTGGTCAGTTAATTGGTGCGTTGGTTGGTCAGTTGGTGGACTACTGAAAGTGCTAGTAGATTTCATTCCCGACATATATTGGATGTATAATTTTGTCATTGTCTGAACTGTTTGTATTTGTGTATTTTCAGATTGTTAGACACATCTTCACGTAGCAGCGGGACGAGTTCCCGACTGATCACTGCTATGTTAACTGAGCGACCATTCCAGTCCAACACCACCCCGGCATCATTATCATCATACGGTGCAACCGTCTCGGCAAACACTGCTGGTATCTACAAAATGAACGTCGATCCTAACATGGCTAATCATTATAAGAACAGAATGTATACGTTACCAAACAACAACAATAACAACATCAACAACAACGTAAGCGTGGCCGACTCCAGCTCGGGTTCGCCACCTACTCCAATGCTACCCGCCTCTGTAGGGCCAAGCAGCAACCATAGCGACGGTTACCTTAGTTATGACGATGAAAGCGGATACAACGGTTACATACCTTCCAGAAAGCAGCGAGAGTTCATTCCTGAGAACAAGAAAGACGACGGGTATTGGGAGAAACGACGTAAGAATAACGAGGCCGCCCGCAGGTCACGTGAGAAACGGCGAGTTCACGATATGGCTCTTGAAAATCGCATAATGGACTTAACGAGAGACAATTGTAAGTTAAGGAATGAACTTGGTCTTATAAAGAAGAAATATGGTATACCGATGGAAGAAACATTTGCAAATGAAAACAACGAAACTCCCATCACTTCGTTAAACAACAACTCACAAACTATATCGACAACCCACACTCAGCCACCATCAATGCATACAGAATTCCAGACTACAAGATACTCGAATGGCATGCCAAAATCAGCATCCCCTCGAAACAGAAGTATGTCAGTCTCTGGGCCCATCCAGTCATCGTATCTTACATCGTATCAGTCTCCACCCCATCCTTCCCAGCACCAGCCATTCATGTCCCCTGACCCATACTACACCAGTCGTGAAAGCATAGACTCGGACCTCAAGTCGTACTCAGGTAAATTCGACGCTCAATCACCATTTAATCTGAAATCCATGAAGGATGACAATCATCACTACCATCCTTCGCGTATTGACGACCAGGTTCGTCCATCCTATTCAGCAACGTTGCCGCCCAATCAGATCTCTGCGTACAGAAATGCATTACCTGTCTCTTCACAGAAGTCCTACTGGATACCGACCACAGACCTCACGTCTTCGGATTCCAACGATGAATCAGAGTACTACGATCGTGTACAGGACCAGCCTCTATCTCTTGTCAAAAAGCGTCCAAGTACAGAGAATGAGTCGTGTGAGGAACATTCAAACAGTTCTCGCGCATCTAACAGTCCTCCAACCAACTCATGTTTACCACTGAAATTACGACATAAAGTCTCAAACGACAGTTCCACTCCCGAATCTCCTCCATCCTCCCTGCCAGTTTACTCTAACGGTCTGGCTCAGTTGTCAGATATCGCGATGCTGCATTCAAGCAGGGCATCTCTGGATGAATATCCGTCACAAAATTCAAGTGACTCTTTCAAAATTCGTCCACGCAGCTACACCAACCCGAGATCGCTTTTTGACGTCAAGTATGTGGAACGTCGTAAACGTAACAATGAGGCTGCGCGTAAATGCCGAGAAAATCGCAAACATTTAACAAAACTGCGTGAAGTTAAGTCGGACTATCTGGTAAATGAAAACGGGAAGCTTAAGGATGAGCTGACCGGGTTACAGGATGAAATGCGTGAACTTCGAGATTTACTTGAAAAGAAACGTCAAACTCGAGAAGCAAATGGCGAAATGGATAACACTGAAGATGACATGGATTCTGAAATGGAAAATACTCATGATAACACAGGGTCTCAGGATGAAGATATGTATACAAAGATGGACGAAGGTCGTGAACAAAATTGATATTATTAGAGCCGTTTCATGGTTGACATTATTACATATACGGGTAGCTGAATCGGGTGCTACTCTAGGTGATACTACATCAGCTTCTTGTACATAGACATTGTCCGAGTCGTCTAGTTCATGAATCATTGTAGATGGACAAACATTAGTATTTACACTCAAATAGACTAAGCATTGTTCAAATAGCATTGTATGTACAGTTGTTTTTTGTGTTCGATTTAATTATGAATATTGAAGTTACTGTTACTGTAGTTTGTACTTCACAGTTTTCTAACGAACCTTTGCACTGTCTACACGTTTTACACACATTGGCTCTTGCTCCGAGACACAAAACTACCTCGTGTGTACACATATTTATCCAACTATGAAATGTACACATTATTGTTGCTTCATGAGATAGTCTAACTGATTAAATTATTGGCAAGAGTTATAATTAAGTTCGTTGAAACGTAAAAGTTCATAATTTAATCAATTAGTAAATTTGACAATTTCAGTTGGCAGAGCTTTATATTTTATGTGACACAAATATTGTTATATTCACACTTAGCAGGGATTTGGTGGCTATTTTTGTCGACAACATGTGATATTATAACTTAACTAGACATAAGTAACCTTCAACTCCCTGCTTTGTTGTTGAAATCAAAACAAATATGTCCACAAAGCCATTGTAACTAACGTTCTCTACAGAAGTGTTAAGCCTAGTTTGAATTTGATATCAGTATGTTTATTTTTACGTTATAATTGTTTGTGATGTTTTTTTAGAAGTACACAAAACGTCGACACAAATAGTATGCAACGTGTTGTTATTTAAATCCATCCCATAGTTCTAAATTCTATCGCGACTATTTATCACATTCAGTCATAAATTCCACCTCATTGGTTCATATTTGGTAAACATTCCAAATTTCAAAACGTCAAAAGCTGACCACTGTTTACTGCATGCTGGGTCACTCTACCGCTCGCCAATACGTAACATGCATACTAACATTTCATGTGCCATAAGTTAGTCCAACTAACATGCCATACAAATAGTGCTATACACATTTTATGTCAAATAATCGTTTTGTTTTTTTACGAAGTAGAAACTATGTTTACATGTACAATATTATTCTATGTCAATAGTTTTGTTTCAATCAGAGAAGCGTTTACATCATTTTATATCCGTGGCTCGTTAGACTCGTGTAAGTTACTTTTTCTAAGAGACATTGTACCTAATATTACATATTGATTATCATTTACCCTTTTTATGAACAGAAATCCGCCATTCATATTATGCCGCATGTGTATGCATTGTTCAACGTTTAAACAAAGTATGTGATGCGTTATCAAACTATTTTAATTTTCATTTTAATTTTTTTGATTTTTTTTTGAAAAAATTATATTGAACAGTTAAAGTTTAAAGTCGTTTTGTTTAGTGAAAATGCATTTTATTGAGAATGATTTAAATGACTTTATTTAAGGTTAAATGTGTAAATAGTGTATAAAGTGTGTGTGTATTTTTGTCTAGTTGATACTTGTGTGGTCTAGTAAGTGTTGCAGTGCGTGTTGGATCTGTACTTGACATTTAGTGTAGTTTAGTCTTACAGCTTACTCTGGTCTGTCTAACCGATAGTCCACTGTAATGCCCACCTGTATACTGGTACCATGTGTAAAACAGAAGTGCAAATTCTCTTGTGCCTAAATAAGGAAACGAATGCCTCCCCAAATCGTGTGCCATGAAGATATTTATTCTTCAACACTTTAGTTCGTGCCATATTTGACATAGTGCTGGTGTTTCACCTTTCTCTACGGTTACTGATGTGAAATGTCGCTTCTGTTAGTAGGGTAGCATGGTTGTTTGATATTATTTACAAGTATGTGATGAGAAGAATGAATGTCGATGTTGAACGTGTTAAACACTATTGTAATGCTGTTAACTTTTTTCTAAATCTACCTCAGTTGTCTTCTTTAAATCGCGTATGTTTGTCTTAAATAGATTAATAAATACTGAAAACAAAACCAATGTGTGCATTGTTCGTTTTGCCTGGTGTTTCCACATTACCCTGATGCGAATACAAATCGTCAAACACACCAAAAGGAATCCACGCCACAGCTAGTACATATAAACTCCCACAATATCAAAGATGAGTCACAGATACGCAAATTACTCACAACTACTCTAAACACATCACCAAAAAAAGCGTATTTTACCATATTTGAAAAGAAACGAGTTGGATTGATATAATCTATATAACACTATGCGAACTTGGCGCTATTATCAGTAATAAGGGTTAATAAATGTATCTTGGGAAGTCAGGTGAACAGGGAATTGGAAAGTCAAGTGAACAGGGAATTGGAAAGTCAGGTGAACAGGGAATTGGAAAGTCAAGTGGACAGTGAAGCAGTTAACAATTAGACGAGTCCACCTCTGTATATGTGCTATTAAGTTGACAGGTTCTCCACGTGGATAAAGGTCTGGAGGTCTAAATCATGAAGGCTTCTAAGAACTGATATCTCACCTAAGTATGATAAACTGACCAATGGTGAAGCAGTATACCATATTTAGGTACGAAAAGACCCTGTATTATATGAAGTATATCAAGAAGATTGACATACAAACCTCCGTGTACTTCCAGGAAACTTGGTGTCGTGCTTTTGGGGGAAAAGGTGTGAACAACATGGTATATAAACAGAACACAGCTGTACTTTTACTTACAAGTGTACATGGTTTATCATTATAAATACAAACATACAAACAACAACGCAAAAGTAGTAATGAAAACTATAGGAAAGTGAGCACACACTCTAGACTGTTTACACTCTTCTTTGAGTCGCTACTTTCATGACTGTTTTGGCGTTAATTTGACTAACAATGAATGCTTAAAAGCTGTAATTTAAACAAAGTAACTCGTCCTCATATATCTGGTTTCGTAAATTTAATATGTGCAACAGTGTACATATTAGTAGTATTTAATCGTCGAAAATACAGTCGCCTTTAACACGATGTTAAACCATTTGAATCGTCTATAACCATCACAATTGCATACATAGAAAGACTATTAAGTTCCTTGAATTGGTAGTGTTTTCTAATTTGCTGTATATTGGAGACCTAACAATTTCGTTGAGATTGAATTAGTACAAAATTTACACTAACAGGAACGGAACAGAGCAGAACCGGCTTGGTAAAGTTTGAGAAATAGAAAAGACGCAGCCGTATGGGAGTGTATGTCGTTGTTTCCAACTGCGTACGCCTTCTTGTTAACTTACAATTAAGCCGATACAACCGGATAGCACCTGATAAACGAGTGGACAATTTCCTGATGCCCTGCCTCATTTCGTGATTTGCTAGTTAATGTAGCGCAAAGACAATGGATTCCACGTCATCCGAGACATTTACAGAGTCGCATGGGTGGCATGTATTGGTACAGGTAGGAAGGACGAAGTATTGATTAAATTTACACGTGAAACATTGAATAAATCAACAGTTTACAAGCAATTAAGTAGTTAAGAGGAATTTGAATGGTAAGGACATATGAACTACATGTAAGCTTGTAAAAGTTTTATTAATATAACTTTTAGCATCATACAATGATTACACAAACTTGTCGTCGTTAAAATATCATGAAGTTTACACATCAAGTATTTTAATAGAACGAGCTATGAAAATACACTTATGTAACAGTCATTATAGATTACGTGATGCAGTGTTCATAAACATACACAAGTACTGTTTAACATTGTGTGGTGCGTGTATTGTTGCATGCGTACCTACAATCGAACAGGTACACCGCCGATCTGAACGTGTACTCCTCGCATTCGTACAATTACATGATTATAAGTATGTATTGTGGTGTTAACACTGTAAACGGAAGTTCTAGATTGGTGTATGTTTCTATTGTACTAGCGTGCCTGTTTTCGATGAGTTTGATGCAGTTCAACACGTTCCCTTCAGGACCCGGATGTTCGCATATGCACGTTAGCCATTTAGGAGGACTAATATGCACGTCAACGTCACGTATATAGCGTAATCTCACATTGAGTATGATCTCATTAACCAATGCACTAACAGTTTTGTAATTCAGTAATTTATTTATTGCTGTACATGGTTTTTTTAAATGCTAATCCTGTTTCACGCCTATTTAATAAATAAACACGAGCCCAAATAGAAACATTTGCGTTTTCATTAAAAACCATTCAAACTTGACATACGAGAGTTTGCTTTTGTTGCTGTTGTTGTTTTTGTGTTTTTTAAATCTTCATTTGGTCTTACTGCGTACAATTCTATAATCGAAAGATAGAATATATGTAAAGTGCGCAAATGTGCATGAATCATGCATCTATCTAGAGCTCTGTCATACGAGGAGTAAACTAAATGTCAGCTTGACAAATTCAAGGTTTAATGTTTACTACATATATTCCTTCCTTTTATAGTGTTTCTTATCGCAGTACGAGTATAGTGTCGTTTGATGTCGTTGTTTTGGTGAGGTGGTGCTGCACAACGTGCTTAATCATCTTTACC
>ENA-OREC01002528-OREC01002528.1-marine-metagenome-genome-assembly--contig:-NODE-2528-length-10148-cov-12.386258_pt1 | contig 10148 bp, 3 predicted proteins | sample MGYA00248626_ERZ508543 | MGnify/ENA primary metagenome ERZ508543 (study PRJEB26211, sample SAMN05518279) | marine metagenome | isolation source: Puget Sound, Washington, USA | host: Bankia setacea...
GGACCAGACAACCGAGCATGTTCTTCAGAGATGTAACAGACACCAACCAGAGCGAAACGCACAGTGGCCATCAGCAATTCCGCTTCACCAGAAATTATATGGGGGCCTGGAGGACCTGAAGAAGACCACCAACTTCATCACAGCTGCTGGACTGGTCGTGTAGGCGAAGAAGAAGAAGAAGACACATTTTTTATTAAAATAATCAACCATATCTATTATCATCAATTACGTACAGCAAACATATTAATTATACTCAAATTCATTTATACATGAAGAATTTGTTAAAAAAATCATTATTTGTTCATTATATATATATTTATCTAATAACATCAAATGGGGTCTGAGGATGTTTCGCAACCGTTTCATGACGACGTTGCAGGACCCTTTGGGCGCAAAACAACACAGGCGAAACATACAGGTCGCAAAACGTCCGTATACCACAGTCTCGACCCTGTTGGCCTTGACCCAGTGAATAGGAAAATTTGGTCACATAATTGTTGGATATATATGAACGTTCTACATAAGTGTTGATTTCTGATACATTGATCATAAATATTTATGTTAAATGTAAGTTGAAATAGTTACTGAATATTCTCGATCAGTGTATTGAAGATTCCCTATGAAATGTAAATTGGTATCCCCACCTAGTGGGTATTGACTGGATCACGGTATTTTCAAGTGATTGACCTATTTAAACTAAAGCTATATTTTAAAAAACCCAGACTATTTTAACCCACTATGCAACCTTTATCGTTGTAATTTGCTTAAATCTTCTAGCTAGTGTGCATTTGTTTACATCGGACACAAAATGGGGGGGACTTACTGAGCATGCATCTGGAAGTCACGTGTTCTGTTTTCGACGGTCAAAGGTCAATAGCTATAAAACTACACTGCATAACTTAAATTAGGTGTAAAGGTAGTTTATAGGATAGTCTACGATTTATCATCAAATTTGGACAATTCAAACACTTTTAACCAAAGTCTGTTATGGTTTCCAACACATTTTAGCAACATGGTGCATATATTGGAGTTACCCTTTTAACCAACTGTGTACCCAAATGGGTCACCATTTCTCTTACCTTATTTGGGTTACAATATGACGTATGAACCCACTATTTACATCTGTGATCTTTGACAACTTGTTTACCAACCATTCAACCCATATGGCATATATTTCAAGACCACTGGTAAGAAAGTTTCGTATTTTACAAATGAGACGTATTAAATTTATCTTAATTTGAAATCTTCCAGACAATTTGAAGAAATCAATCGACTTTAACACCTATTTTTTTGCGAGCAGTATAATTTCATTTTACAAACCTCAAGTGAAGTCATTGATTTGACAGGCGTGTTTTACCAGACAATTATTTTTGAATAGTTATTTTTGTTAAATAAGGGGAATTAAAAGGGGACATTTTGGGCTTAGGTAAAGTATGACAAAATCTATGTGTGTGGTATTGGTTTATTTTCTTACCTCACGTATGTCCATTTTTTAAAATTTCTTACTGTACTTTGTAGACAAAATATCACATGATAAAGGCGTAGCATGTGCAAACGAAAAGCGGAAATGGTGCAATCAGATGTCGTGTGATATTACCCTAGGTCGAAATTACCCTACTGCGGGATATCTGTTATTTAAGTATTGAATGACAACCTTTGTGCATTCATGCAATATGAACCTATTATAGTCAAGAATTCACATATTCATCTGTACTTCATAGTCACAAAGTACTTGTAAAATAATGCCCTTGTGGAATATGTAGACAACTGAACTCGATCCTATAGCCTAGTAATCATATACCAAAACAGTCAAAAATAATATTTAACAGGTTAGTCTTAAAAGATTGTTAGTACTTATTGGCAATTTGTTCAAACACAAATCCCTTCCTAAAAAGATTTTTTTAAAGAAATTGTTTAATTGGGAACGAAAAGGCAACATTAAGTAATGATTTCCAGTTGCGGGCTACATATAGAATACGGTGCTTCAGAGTCAAAGTCAAGATAATGAATAACAAGCCAAACATCTTTTACTCTTTAGCTGAGAAACATTTTCCTGCCATGGCCAAATACGGCTTTGTTTGTCATGTGGTTTCTTTCGGCGGGAAAACATGACCAGAAAACACAATCAGCTGATTTCAGCCTGCAGAGCGTTGTTAAATACAGTAAAGTACGCCGTATGCGATATACACAGCATCCAAACCAGACACAATGTTATTCATTCGTGTTTACTAAGCAGCTCATCTTTTAAATATAAAAAAAACACATGCTGCTTTCAACTGGTATCACAGTAGCTCAATACGTCGGACAAACAGTCAATCTAGCATTCAACAACCAGGTGCATTACTTAAACAACTTCTTATAGTTTACATTAAGAAAATGTAAACAGTTGAGTAGAGCAATGTTTTATTCTTAAAAAAACATAATACATAGGTAGCATGAACGTATGCTGTTCCCCAATGTTGATGGTTTCGTAGACAAAACAAACTTAAAGCCAACCCACTTATAGACGAACTAGATCTGCTCTCTCAAAGGTACTTTAGTATCTTAAACTATATTGCAAGCAGAAATTCTTGGTTGATTCTAGTGATTGAGAATAGCTCACATACAAACGTGATCGAAAGGATTGTGTTAAAACATATCATAAATACATAGATAGGAAAGGTTAAAGATACTATTTGTGAAAATTATTCAACCATTTACTAAAACCCTTTTATCTGGTCTGGACTTAAGGTTTGGTTTAGAGGGGTTCCACTGTATCTACTCGGTTATCTTCTCATGATTCAGTTTCATAGCAAGTCCAATTCTGTTTTTATTTTGGTACTATTATTATCTATCTGAGATTACGAATCAGTTAGCACAAATAGAAAACTAAATTTGATATGATGTGATGGATTTGTTTTTCTTTTAAAAAAGTAGATAAAAGTAGCGCAAACTACATGTTTTTTAAAAGTGAGCCTAATCCAACAGGAAAAGAGTAAACAACTTTGCCTATTCATTGATGTTCAAAAGTGAGTCGAGTTGAACAAGGCCGAGGCTGTAAATGGGTCCAGAAGACCCTTTACCCAAATTTTCTGAAGAAAATCCACTCCAAGCAAATCATATGTGCATATTTATTCATTTGTTTTCCATTTGTAACACATTTTAATGTTTTTTTATATCATAGACAAGGGTCACAAACATTGTGTAGAACACTTTCTGACAATTCTCTACTATGATGTCTTAAAGCGCTAGTTGAAACTATGGCCTAGAAGCGTCACTTCTAGCAACTAATAAACAACATGGAAGCAGTTCTGACTAAGTAACTGCCAACTTAAGCCTGGTTACAGCATACTTTGGGAACAAAAAAGTACACATTGGAAATATAAGAAACATTAGATTCTTTCAGGTTATTTATGATTCAAACATTTATTTACAAACTTATAACCAAAGTGTGTTTGGAAAACCAGCACCCTTGTTTTTCTTATATATAGTTTAAGAAAAAATATATTCCATTTCAGGCTTACACCAGCCAACACTTTCAGAAAGGATCCTTTACAGTGAATTAATGATTCAGATGTTTGATGTACTCTACATTTACTCAAAATTAAATGGTTAGTGTTCTTATAAATGTTAAAACTCTAGCCGTTAACGCTGTATTGTATGGCAGATACAATGTTAAAACTCTAGCCGTTAACGTTGTATTGTATGGCAGATTCAATGTTAAAACTCTAGCCGTTTACATTGTATTGTATAGCAGATTCAATGTTAAAACTCTAGCCGTTAACGTTGTATTGTATGGCAGATTCAATGTTAAAACTCTATCCGTTAACGTTGTATAGTATGGCAGATTCAATGTTAAAACTCTAGCCGTTAACGTTATATAGTATGGCAGATTCAATGTTAAAACTCTAGCTGTTAACGTTGTATTGTATGGCAGATTCAATGTTAAAGCTCTAGCCGTTAACATTGTATTGTATGGCAGATTCAATGTTAAAACTCTAGCCATTAACGTTGTATTGTATGGCAGATTCAATGTTAAAACTAGCTGTTAATGTTGTATTGTATGGCAGATTCAATGTTAAAGCTCTAGCAGTTAACGGTGTATTGTATGGCAGATTCAATGTTAAAACTCTAGCCATTAACGTTGTATTGTATGGCAGATTCAATGTTAAAACTAGCTGTTAATGTTGTATTGTATGGCAGAATCAATGTTAAAACGCTAGCCATTAACATTGTATTGTATGGCAGATTCAATGTTAAAACTAGCTGTTAACGTTGTATTGTATGGCAGATTCAATGTTAAAACTCTAGCTGTTAACGGTGTATTGTATGGCAGATTCAATGTTAAACTCTAGCCATAAACATTGTATTGTATGGCAGATTCAATGTTAAAACTCTAGCCGTTAACGTTGTATTGTATGGCAGATTCAATGTTAAAACTCTAGCTGTTAACATTGTATTGTATGGCAGATTCAATGTTAAAACTCTAGCTGTTAACATTGTATTGTATAGCAGATTCAATGTTAAAACTCTATCAGTTAACGTTGTATTGTATGGCAGATTCAATGTTAAAACTCTAGCCGTTAACGTTGTATTGTATAGCAGAATCAATGTTAAAACTCTAGCCATTAACGTTGTATTGTATGGCAGATTCAATGTTAAAACTCTAGTCGTTAACGTTGTATTGTATGGCAGATTCAATGTTAAAACTCTAGCCATTAACGTTATATTGTAAGGCAGATTCAATGTTAAAACTCTAGCCGTTAACATTGTATTGTATGGCAGATTTCACCTGATAACAAAAACAATGCTACTTTTTTGTCTCTTTTTGTCGGTTCTGGTGAGTTCAGGCTTTTGAATATATGAGTATTATTGACTAACTTTACTTGTACATTTGAAGCCTGGTCAGTCTGTCTAGTGCAGGAGAAAATATCTTTTGGATGAAAGTGGCCTTGATTAAAAAGTCAACAGTGGCTGAATTATGTATTGTTTTCAATATTTTCATTTTAGAATGTCATTTGTTAGATATGAATTGCAATAATGATTTATAGGTTAGAACATAAAGTTCATACAAATCTGATGACTTTGTAATCTGATTTTAACCTGTACTTGGGTGAGGGCTTCTCAATGAAATGATTTCACAGTGATGTACTGTCCCAAAGCTTCACCGAAACAATATTCAAATGTAAATCATTGAATTCAATATTCATGTAGAGTGACAAAAGTAAGAAATGAAAAATGAAAGAGAAACCTTGATGATTCAGGGTTTAAACTGAGGACTGTTAGGTTTGCAATCAATGAGTTGAACCACTGGGGTGTGGCAACTCACTAAAATATCATTGGTCTCATCAGATAAAAGTACATGTACCTCTTCTGCTTTGTCGTCAATAGCAAAAGAATTGTGATGAATATTTATGAATGCCAGTTAAATACTGCCAAATTTTTTTTTTTCTGTTGGTGCTATTTGATATAAACAGCAGGTAAGGGGTGCAACTCTTCTTGTCTTATTCACCACAAATAACTCCAGTTCTTTTGCTTGTTATAAAAGTTTATATCAACAAAAAGGACTTAGCAACAATTTTCCAATTAACAAACTGGAGGCTTAAATCATTTTATTGGTTGATTATCTTTAAGTAGAAATCAAAATAAAGGAAGATATTTGTCCTGCAGTGGTGTTTATTCCTTGTCTGCATTAACACTGTGACAATGGAGGACAAGTACTAACTTCAGCAGCACGTTTGTAATCAAGTCTTACCAGCTCTAAATGACAAGTGATTCACAAAATGTACATTTAACCTACTGCAGACATATATACATGAAATTTTAAAACATGAAACCATTTCTCGAAATAATTCAGAATCTGTTTTATAGCATGAACAGGTGTTTTCAGCATGTTCTTGAATATTTAAGATGCTGTCTAGCTTGAAGTTTGTTATGTAAATAAACCCACAGCAAGGAGGTGACAGGTAAAGTTTGTCATATAATGTCACCTAAAAGACAAGTCAAAGACAAAGCCGGAGTTTGCTTTGTGAATTTTAAGATGTTTTCAATAATAAAGTTGAGAGGCAGTTTCAAGAATAAAGGATATAAATATGACACAAACTTTGCATTCTCATTGTTCCCAATGTAAATTAGGATTTCACAAGGATGATCATATACAAGACTGGTATTCTAATTATTTAAGCTGCCAACACATGACTTTTATCTGCCTTAGCCCTCACGCTACATAGTTTTTTGAACATGTTTTTGTGGCAGGGCCTAGTTAAAGGTGATTAAGATAGTGTCAGTTTTACCTGCCTGGGTAGCTCTCTTCATACAACACATGTATATCAAACACAAGAGCACTGGTTTGAGTCCTTTCTCACTTCATTGTCAATTTACTTGAAGATTTATTTCCAAATTTCCTAAGTGCAACTTGGCTCTTTTACCCCTGTTGACAATTGGATAGATGTATAGATTTGGTGTGCATGTGTATTTTGTGGAACTTTAAAGGCAAATCAAAGTAAACTTTATTCAGTCCTAGTTTAACCTCTAGAAATGAGAAATGCACGTCTGACTCGTAATGTGTCGGTCATGGGTTCGAGCCCCATCAAAGGCCCCCATTGTTTCCTTGAACAAGAAACTTTACCCTTATTGCTTAGTACTGGTTGGTTCCAGGAACGAATTCAAGCAAGACTTAACGCTCAAACTAAAATAAATTGAGGGCCTTATGGAAGATTAATTTAAATGCCAAATAAGACTGCTCATTAAATATCGTCAAAACCAACACACTTCTTATACAAACAAGAACAAATATCTCTATTGAATGTGTTTCTCTTTTTCTGTCCAATATTAGCCAACTTTACATGGTGTATCTTAAATCTAAGAACCTGTTTATTGGATTTATAAACTTGTCTTTTACTGCACAGCCTTTCATCCATAGAGTGCCCTCCATTAACTTTTCTATTCCAGAGCACCATACATGAGCCAATATCTGAAGACACCTAAGTCAGGATGATTGAATGAAGAGTCTAGTATCGAACAGGTAAGTAGTTTTGCTCAGTATCCGCAATAAAGGTGAAAGTGTCAGGCATCAACTAGCCATAAATGGTCCAAACCTATTGCCTAGCTACTCATTTATTCATTGGTAGCAAACTTTAATCTGATATAAGGCAGACTGTGTAACAAACCATTATAGAAATAAAGTGACAGGTTTTATTACACTGCCTGGTCTGGCCACCGGTAAAAATCAATTTGAATTTCAAATAGATGGCCCTAATCTTCAAACAAAATCATTTAACTTTTATAATCTTAATCCTGTTCACGTGTTTTCATGAGGAGGTAGTTATATAGGATTTATGAAGGGCATGGCTAGTCTGTCTGGAGCAGTGTGTACTCTCTCGTCTCACTTTCATGCCCCTTTATAACATATACCATGACTTTATAGAGAGAAGAAATGTTAATGAAAAAAACTTCAAATGGTGTTCAACTTTGTATTCACGGGCTTGGATTTATTAGCATTTCAACATTTACCTGCCAACTATGAAGCCTTTCATTTGTCAAATATGGTTTATTTAACACTGGAAATGCTTTGGTCAACACATTTTCATGAAGGCAGTATCCTAGCCTCTACAATTGCGGTATTCAATTAATGTTATAACTGTGAAATCATTTGGCTTTTGAAATGGTTGAACAATTGTTTCTTTAATCACATGGTGGAAAGGTCAACTGTGGCTTGAATTATGTCAGGTGTAATGAAGCAGAAGGCAGTGCAGTTTATAATGAAATAACAATGCACCGTGTCTTATTGGCAGTCCTTATATACCACAGCTGAGTGTTTAAACTGATAGTAGAGCACAGCTTTTATATACCACTGACTTCAAACCTCACTTGTTTAAAACCTCACTCCATACAAAGTACATGGTTTCAGCTTGTGTGTCATAATTCTACACAAATGGATTTTAAACATGTGGTTTGTGTGCTTTTTGTGGTTTAAAATGTATACACTCACAACGTATACTTTTATTTTTCAATGATCGAGGATTGCTTTATGACAAATGATTTTATAATAAATGCTCACCTATTTTGTTCAAGGATATACTATATAAAGGGTTAAGGGGGATGAGGGTTTTAATGCGGGGTTAGTTATCTCAAGTGTCAAAAACCTACTAAAAGTTTACCTGTGACAGTTTTATATATCAGCTCACTTGGAATACTTTCATTCTTTTTGATTATTCACGGATTCCTCAACTTCATGATTATGTGTTGGGATTAAAACTATATAGTGAAAGCTACAGAGCCTTGATGTAGCACAGATGATAGGGGACACTTTTAAATCTGGAGCGTAGGTTGAACCAGGGTCACTCAACAGTGGATATCTTGTGTTTATCAGCTTTCAATACATTTTAACTTACCCCCTGTGTAGAGATACTAATGAAGATGTTTAGGCAGTGATTTTAGAGTAGTTGAGTTGATTGATATATTTTTTATATGAGCCGATTCGTTAAATTGCTATAATGGCGTAATTTGCAAAGTTAATACTTTTTTGACTCTAATTTAGATTTGCTTTTGTCTAAATAGTGAGAAAAGGTGCCATTAAATTAGTGAAAGTTAGTGTATGTGAATAAGTGTGTTTATAAACATGAAGTGGACTTAAAAAATGTGACGGTTTGAAAAATGAAGAAAAGTGTGGTTAATCAGTGAATATTTATTGCGATTCTAAGTGTGTTGGATGTTAATGTACAGTGGAATGAGAAGGGAGAGGGATATCATGCCAGTCAGGAAGAGATTCGCCAGTCTTCAACGGCTCTACAGAACCAAGTCTTACCCCACTGGCAAACTCAAGGCTTGGAGAAAGGTAAGGTTCTTCATTCTATAGTTGGCTGTGTTATTATCCCATTGCTACTATATTGTATTTGAATATGATGACTTTTTATAGAACAGGCCGCAGTCAACATCCATTCATTGTTGCTGTCTGTATGTTTTAAAACTTGGACCAACTTTCGATAGGTATGCCTGGTTCTATGACATGATTGTTGTAAAACTAGAGTGATCATATATTCTAACCAGTGCACTTAACATTTTGAATTTTGACAAGAGTTATCATCTTTGAAATTTGAATCTTTACTTCAAGTTAGGGTGAACTTAATGAAGCATACACATACTCATTGTTTTAAGGGGTGTACACTTGAGTGTCACATGTTTGACAGGGAAGGTACAGTTTCTGGTTGATTGACACCAAGTTAGGACAGTACTTTATCAGTGGCTGTAGATTGACAGTGTCATTGTCCATATATTGGTTATCACATGCTGGACTGATAACTTCTTTAAAACATGCCTTATAAATTAGTACATCATGTAAATTTTATTACGTTTGTACATTCAGTGGAAAATAGTTTGTTTTTGTATTTGAAATCTGCTGATACTGCATAAGATTTCCAAAGCATCTCCATGTTTGTTTAAGCAAACAGGTGAATTTGGAAGGGTTCTATCTGGCTCTTTGTTCAATAACACTTAAAATCCTATTGTTTTCACTGTTTGATACAACTGTGTGACTATAGATATTCAGTGATTCATTCAGGTTTAATATACAAGTTTTTAGCAGATCATGTTTCAGTGCTAAAATGTATACTTGCTGCAGTTTAGGTGACATAAAACACAATCTACCAGCAAGAACATACAACACACATGAGTAAGGTGCATGAATACAACCTGCCAGCAAGAACATACAGCACACATGAGTAAGGTGCATGAATACAACCTTCCAGCAAGAACATACAGCACACATGAGTTAGGTGCATAAATACAACCTGCCAGCAAGAACATACAGCACACATGAGTTAGGTGCATAAATACAATCTGCCAGCAAGAACATACAGCACACATGAGGTAGGTGCATTAAATACAATCTGCCAGCAAGAACATACAGCACACATGAGGTAGGTGCATTAAATACACCCTGCCAGCAAGAACATACAGCACACAAGAGTTAGGTACATAAATACAACCTGCCAGCAAGAACATGCAACCTACATTAGTTAGGTGCATAAAACACAACCTGCCAGCAAGAACATACAGCACACATGAGTTAGGTGCATTAAATACAACCTGTCAGCAAGAACATACAGCACACATGAGTTAGGTGCATTAAATACAACCTGCCAGCAAGAACATACAGCACACATGAGTTA
>ENA-OREC01002529-OREC01002529.1-marine-metagenome-genome-assembly--contig:-NODE-2529-length-10143-cov-12.940592_pt1 | contig 10143 bp, 6 predicted proteins | sample MGYA00248626_ERZ508543 | MGnify/ENA primary metagenome ERZ508543 (study PRJEB26211, sample SAMN05518279) | marine metagenome | isolation source: Puget Sound, Washington, USA | host: Bankia setacea...
CATAATGGGTTATACCAATCAGCCCTTTCACCATGGGGACTTACAGTAAAACTGGGCTAAACAAGAATAGTGGCATAATGGGTTATACCAATCAGCCCTTTCACCATGGGGACTTACAGTAAAACTGGGCTAAACAAGAATAGTGTCATAATGGGTTATACCAATCAGCCCTTTCACCATGGGGACTTACAGTAAAACTGGGCTAAACAAGAATAGTGGCATAATGGGTTATACCAATCAGCCCTTTCACCATGGGGACTTACAGTAAAACTGGGCTAAACAAGAATAGTGGCATAATGGGTTATACCAATTTCTAAATCCATCCTATCGTTTATAAATGTTTGACAGGACCCCTTAATCCTATACAGAGGAAATAGATGCACTTAACACAAGACAACACAAGAGTGTTTAAAAAAGGGTCTACCAACTTGGCTTTTGAAAATTGGGCAGAGACCCTTTTTCTACATCCTCCATTATTACTATTATTACCATAGTTACGCTAGTTTGGCACGGAGACCAACCTTAAAACCAGTGACAAAGCCCCCCCCCCCCCCCTCCCCCCTCTCAACTCATCTTGTTAGGTTTCGGTTGGGTGAGCTGAACACCTTTCAGGAAAATTGAGATGTCATGTTTCGCTGGATCACGGCTGACTGGTGGCACACGACCAAATTTTGATCTTATCGTGAAGCATTAAAAACTTGCCACGCGACAGTTCTCACAAAGGGGGCAATCAAGTGCAAATCCCTACTTTTAACTTCAGACAACTTGAGAAAAGAGATGAATACAAAATTATTATACATTTAACTAAAAAGTGAGAAAAAAATTCAGATTGTTGTATCTTTATGGAGGGTTGAGTTTAAAATGGTTCTAAGTGCTATTGAATAAAGAAGCAGAAAAAACTCTTTCACATTCATCCTTCGATACAAACACCATAAAAAAATACCTTACATGTTGTTTTGTGACCTATTACTTGACTGGTTCAAATTGAAAGAGGCAGCAAACATTCAGACACAATGCTTACTAAAGTTAGTGGATAGTTTCAAGTCTTGCAAATGCATTCAACCCCTCTGATGAACATTGCTTGAAAAAATACTACTTTAAAATGCTGAAAATCAACAACGCCTACATTTTAAAGCTATGATGTGTAAACTAATGTAACTAATCAATAATTCATAGTACGAATGTGTAAAATGGTACCGACGCATTACACACACACAAGATGGCTTATTAGTTATTTTTCCTGAACAATGAAATCTCGGATCAGCTCTCAGTCAACTCTCAGTCAGTCTAACAGTAAGTCTCTCACACACAGACACCCTCAGATATATGAACAGACACATTTTCAAGGAAAAAGGGAATTTGGACCAATGTTAAACCAGCTTAGAACTTAATAATCCTCTGCATACAAACAATGTCTTCAAGCATACACTGTTCAGATTAACACAGTTTTCATGTTAATCAAGTCTAATTTCATCCATTGCACTCATTTAGTATTTTAGATAGATTCAGGATATTGACTACCATTTAGAATCCTTTGAAGCTAGCGCACTTATTCACTATTCAAAAGTAGGCTGGTATGCAAATACTTTAGAAAACTTCAGCTTAGAGTCGCATGTAACCTTGAACATAAGGGCTAATGGACATGGTATTAAACTTACACTTATGATTAAAATAAACTTGTAACATTTTTCAGTTTGCCTTTTTAGCAAAACATATTAACCAAGGCTTTATTAAAGAAATATATTTCCTCTCAAATTTAGACGTTTAGATGTTAACTATTGACATATTGGTACAAAAAGCTATAAATATTTTCTGAAGGCAAAAAGATTATTGACATCTCGTGGATAAATGAAGGTCTTTCTTTCTCTAGTTTTTGTTTTATAGATATTAATACCAGTCTAGTACACTTGTGTTTTTGGCTTGTGCTCTCTTCCGCTCAAACACCAAGTCATCCCTTAAAAATGTGGAAATATTTCATGTTGTTAACTACTGGCTTTCATAGCTCAGACAGATATCTATCCATCAACTTAATGACAGGACTCCGTTCAGGATTAGTTTTTTTAAATGATGGAAAACTTCAAATTCTCTTAAAAAACGTAACTCTGCTATGTAGAACTGTTCGTCTTTCTGTAAGGGCCAATTTACTATTACCAGGGCAGAGAACCTTCTAGTTCATAAATTGTCTCTTTCGGTCTCCAATTTTAGACAGATTTCATGAAAATGTTTAAAAGCTGAATTTATGGCACATTCATGGAACCTTGCATTTACTGTTAAAAGGGAAGAAGCTCGACATGCTGCACTCATGATTTTGCTCTTCAACTGGAGGTAAAAATGTTCGCATATTTAAACTTATTGTTGCTTGATGACTATAGAATCTGCATAGTCACAATGTTGCATAAGACAAGGGTAGGGCGACTTATAGTAATGGTTTTGAAAAATTAGTAGCTGGAAATTGACTCATCAACTGAAGTCTTTAACATTTTTCAAATCTCGAAAATTTAGAGTACATGTAGCCAGGTAAAAGCAATTCCTTTCCCAGAGAACTAATCAGCTACTGTATTTGGGGGGAAATAAAGCTTCAGTTTTATTATAGCCTGTGCTATTATCACTGTGGTAATATGGGAAGGCCTGTGTGTTTTTAATTATTCATGTCATCATGGTTCAGGTATTGCTTGCTAATGAAACAGGTGTTGTACGTACTTGACACACAGTGAGACAAACAAAGACACTGCTTGGGAATAGCACAGAGAAGCACACAACAGCCTTTCAACACCTGGCCTTGGCCTTTAACCTGGGGGAAACATGGCTACCAAATGTTACTACATTTTGAACACTCTCATTTAAAACTCATCTTTGATTATAATACTTAGCAGTGACCAGTGACTAATAGAAATATATAGAATTGTCCCTGCTCTCTTTTAACATAGCTTGACTCAGGTCTAGAAGAAAAACAGAGCAAAAAAAGAAGAGTTAATGAAAGAAGAGTTAATGACCAAAACAGCTCTACAACCAAAGCTATATGTTTCTATGTTTCGTGTGTAGCAAACAAAACGTCTAATCTTATCACGGATAAAGCAGAGGATAACTTTCAGTGCAGACACATATTAAATGGCAATTCTAAGATTTCCTAAAATCGGAGAGACACTGTAAGTTTTTGGCACACATTTCTGGAGACAAGCTTTGTATATTTGAGACAATTCCATCCAGAGTTGTATGTGTATGTTATACTCCTACATGGCTGTGTCTGTAGACAACATGAGTTCCCCTGTATAGCCATAGGGATGACAGATTAACAAGGCTGTATCAGTTACCGTGGCAATTTGATTTGTCCTGACAACACTTTACAAGGATAAAGTGAGCAATATCACATGACGTCAAGCACAGGAAACACAGAAACTACCACCAAAAATACCGTACTCGGATGCTGATCGGCTATTCTGGTACAAAAACGTAATGTGCCTAAAGAGTTCCTATTCAAGGCAATGTTTTATAGACTAACCTGGCAGGACTCAATGAATTATTCACACCTCTAACCTTCCTAATCATGGCCAGTAAAGAAAGAAGTAAAGACAAGATTTGTTTTAGTAGCTGCTGCAGTAACATTAACACCAAACAATCTTCACACTCTTGTCAGATGGCTTGAAAAAATATGCAGGGTTTAAAGCGTGCTTTGACATCTTTGCTGAACAATATCATTCTTCAACGCAGCCTTTTTGTCGTTTCAATTTGTACATATTTCTTTGCACATTCTTTGTCATTGGGCCTTGCATAAAAGGGAGCAGCAATTTTATAAAGTACACAAAGAACTTTTAACAAGTTATTGATATTTCTCAAACATAAATCATTCTTATACGCTTACATACATCTTAAGATTTTTTCTACAAACATTAGTTTTTTTTTATCTTTTCAAAAACCAGCTTCATTCGTCAAAGCCATCATTACATTTTTTTCCATTTCATACAATTTTAATGAGATTTTTTGTCTAGTCTAAACAAGCTCAAGAAAACGAGAATTGTCAAAATTGGGGGTAAGGCTGTGGCTGTGATATTATCAACCATTCATTAGGACTATAAACAGTTCCTAAATTTGAAATTTTTGGGGAAAATGGAGGAGAGGGGGAGAGTGTAGTTTTTGTTGTCGTTGTTTTCGGCAGGTGTCTTTGCCCCTCCAGCAGCTGCCCCCATGGTTTTGGGAGAGAGACGAGAGAGTAAGTGTGAACAAACAAAGACCCAACAAGCTGCCTCAACACACTCCCCTTAAAAAAACCTGTCGAAAATTTACACCTTCACCTTGACAACTGGCGAGACCATACACACGACTTTGAACAGCCCCTCCCCCACCCCACAACTCTTGCCTAGACCTGTTTACATTGCTATACCGTGTTACCCAATTTTGATTCATTACAAGTGTTGACTTTCAGTAACCTAACAATACAACCAATTTTTGAATGGGAGGGCGAGGAGTTATAATTTAAGAATATGACATAGTTTTGAAAGTCATGCTTCAATGGTTGTATTAAACTATTTTATGGCATACCAGTCCTATAACATTAAACATCCTGTATAAAAATATTAACATTTAGTATTGGATACAGACTGACCGGTGGACAAGAGAGTGGACAATACAGTTTGCATACTTTAAAAGCCTGGAGGATATTTTAATTGAAAGCAATAAAGCAAGAGTTAATACCAGCTGATGACAAGTCTTGATAAAGTCATATGACAGATGAAGGCTAGCCTGATCTCTTTGTTCCCTGCAGTGTGTCTCCATATCTGTCTCTTCTACCTTTCTCTCTCTCTCCCCTTCGCTCTCTCATCTTTTTCTCTCACTCTTTCTCTAGCTGTCTCGCACATAAGGGTTTCACTAAGGGCTCTTGTAGTCTATTCTTCCTTATCCAGCCTCTTTTGCTCACACTCTCTTCATGTCTCTCTGCTTCTTTCTCTCCATCTCCCCCATCTGACTCTCTCTCCTTCCTTCTCTGACTCCCTCCATTTCTTTTGATGTCTTGTGCATAAGGGGTTAAATTAAGGGCTGTTGAACACCCATACTTAAGGGCTTTAACAGAAAAGTTAACCTTTAATTACCTCAACAAGTTTTAAAATATATGGAGCACTTGAACAATGACGTATATTTAAGCATCCTTGTTCCTACCAAGAACGGTGACAAGGAACTGAGAGCAGAAAAGTTTGAAGAAAAATCAATTGGGCTTATAGAATTTAACCAAACTTTACTCAATGAAAGAAAAGTAGCTACTCTATGGGCCAAATACTTGAAATTAGAAAATGAAACTCGTCAACTTTAAAAGAGCACTGAACTGAAATAATTACACAAAATTTACTATGAGAGACATGGCTAATTTTCTGTTATTTACATATTTTTACAACATACCAAAACCATTTCTTCTGGTTAAAAAAAAGTTCAACAAATAGTAAGATATATGCCTTGAGGGCTTTGAACAAGTCTGAATGTGTTTACTTTTATCAAATTTGTATCTAAACAATATAAAGATTGCTGACATATTTGGTCACACTGTAAATTGTTTAGTCAATTATATTTCAATGCTGCTTGATGACAGCTAGTTCATAAACAAACTATTCAGACCAATTGACCATCACTTTAACCTGTCTGAAATCTAACCTATAGAATCTAAACAGCATCAGGCTTGTCAGTGCTTTATCAATAGAAAAACCACAATTAATGGACATTGTGAAATCTAGGTGATGACGTAACGTGTAATATTAACCAATTGCTATCCGTCCAGGGGTGAGCGAAAAATGCTTTAAGCTGCTGTTGAATAAAGAAGAACTTAGAACCCTTTCGCAATCATCCCCCACCTTGATTATTATTCTGGTTTGTACATAAAAGCTATATTGAATAATGAGATAGTGGAGTTAACTGATACATGTTTTATGGCCATTGGAAGCTTTATATTTTATAGCTGAATACATGTACGGTAATATAGAACTGTTTTGAATTATACAAAAAAGCGTATTTTGTATCCTGCTACCAAACAATGCCGAAAACTTGGGTCTGTATATTTTTCATAAAAAAACGTCTTTGCTTTATCTAAAATAAACATGTCAGTCGAACATTTTTCAAACAGCAATCTTAGAGAACATTACACTAGATGAGTTGAGGGTTTGTGGCATACCAGATTACGAAAGTACAGCCTATTTATTGCTATGCACTCTGGAGAAAAAACCCGGGTTGGGTTTTCTCTCCTAACAAACAAGTATGGTAATATCCAAACACTCTTGAGCATCGAACACTGAGCCCAAGAGATCAAATCTACAAACACAGGCTAACATATAGGAGTGAATCAAGTTGAGCACTCCAGTTGTTGAGATCACGAGAGAAATACCGGTACCATCAGTGTTTTCTCTGTTGTCCTTAGGTTTGTGAAGATTTTTAAAAATGCTAAAAAATACCATTAGGAAGCATTGACAACTGTATTGTACGGTTTCATAACAAAGAAGTAAAATAAAACACATTCACCAAGTATATACAAGTCCATGCATATTCAAACCCAACATTCTGCGTCCCATTTCCATGCAGCATACAGTTTCTCAATGCAAAAGCTATCAATGATCTGTTTTGTATATAAGGGTGCATATTACATAATACAAGCTTCATGTTCTCCTTCCATGTGTATATATTAACTCATGTGCTTGCTAAACATACATTTTACACAAATACCTGTTTCCAAATGAACTAGAATAAAGTGAGAGGTGAACGTGGAACAGTTCTAAGTGCTATTGAATAAAGCAGCAACAGAGAACCCTTTCACAATCATCCCTCTAGCTGGACAAACAAGATTCCACGTTTATCTACTAACACACATATATTTCTATCCTATACATTCAGTGTTAGATTCCTTTCTGTAGCCCCTATTAATGCTTTCTATTGTTCTGTGATACGACCTTAGAGTTCACGTGTGTCATGCAAATCTCTTCCTATTTCTCACACATGTGACACTGGTGGTCATTTATGCATGGTGTAAGGTAACAGACAGTAGAAGCTGAGCTTAAAGACCCCCACATATGTTCCCAACCAGGCATGGCTCAACTTCATAATCGGACAGATAATCTTTATGCTGTTCCATTGATTATCTTTAGAAACAACGGATTGCTAACAAAAACTGTTATAAATCCATCATGAGGGTTAAATGGTAAAGGGTTCTATCTGCTTCTTTGCTCAATAGACCCTTTCACTCATTAAATTAAATCATAAATAGTCCCAACATTAAGCTATAACTGTATTTATAAGAAGGGTGGTCGTTGCACTCAGGTTTCACAGCCTACATGCACAGAGAAGTTTGTTAACTCTAATATTACATCCCACTGATAAGCCCTGCAGCATGAACATAATACATTACAGGTCCAGGCCAAAGCTGGTATAGTCTAACATAACATTGTGGTATACATGTAGCAGATGGCAAGATATCCGAGTATACTGTGTAGGTATGTACCTGTCATGTAAACTTAAATACTCCAACAACAAGGCACACAAGGCCACGGCTACAAATACAAGGAAAAAAGAAAAAAAAGAGACATATAAATAGAAAGTTTGTTTTTAACAGCTTGTAGTAGAAATGTTGATAGTGGAATATGGAATTCACTTACTACTTAAGAATGCAAGCAGTAACTGTGCCAGTAATATGTCAATATGCTGTTAATTGAGTAATGTCCCCACATTGTTTCTGTATCAACCTAACATGACTAATCGTAAATGTAGACCTTCCTGCAATTTTGGTCAAGTTATATTCATTTACATGGTCAATATTACTGGCTGTTGCTTTTGCTAGGAGCAGAAATATCAAGAACATTATATTTCAACATAGAAAAAAGCATTTGTCCTAAAAATCGTTTAAGAAATAATTGGAATTAACATATCTATAACAATATTGGTTTATGTTTGACCAATGTCTTTATACGCTAGAATTGTACTACAAAAACTGAGATAAAGAAGGCATTGGTAAGGATAAAAGGATAACTTGATGGAGGGCAATGTTGCTGTATATACAGTCTAGAGGAAGTATTTATACATCTTGTATACATAGAACAGAGTTTGCACAGAAAGTTTGCATGGTCAGGACATTTATTGGCGGCTGGCCTCGATCCAACTCTCTGAACTGAGAAAACAAAACAGGTTCATTAAGTTTTGATATAAAGCTGAAGTATGAGATGATTATGATTTTTGTAAATAAAACATGATCAAGGACAATTTGGTGGACTGACCAAATGTATGAAAACCAAAACCTTTACAGCCACTTGCCCTAAGTACTGACCATATAAGCTTTCTGCTCTAGTATTTGTTTTATAAAAAGAGAAACACATGTCTAACCATTGTTAGTAAGAACTGAGATGAAACTTTGTCAACAAACAGTTTTAAAAGTAAACGTCTTGCAAAAACTGTGTCAAATTGCGACTAAACTAAGTCAAAAGGGCCCCGTTTCCAGTTTTTTTAGTAGAGAAAACCCAAACAAAACAAAAAAGAGAAAATTGTTTTTTTGATTAGTAAGAAACAAGAATGGCGCAGTCAGTAAAGTTTTAGTCTCATCATTTCAAGTCACTCCACCATAATAAGTTCACATATATCTCCAATGTTTTCTAACCCAATGATTCCAGGTATCCCTAAATGTCCCAAAAATTATCCCCTCCCTTATAATAGGTCTCTCCAACCCCCTCTTTTCATTCTCCCAAATGTTTATCTATATCCTAATCCCCCTTTTGAGACAGCTGCATACAATTTGTCTTGCCTTTACTTTTTTCGTTTGTTAGTAGATTGTTAAAAATGCAAGGTATAGTCCATAATCCCAATATTTTAATACCTCCGCGAATATCCAACACTTTGATAACACACCGACACTATCTGTGACCGTTAACTATTCTCTCCTTCTGCCCTTCCACCCATTTTTTTTCGATTACAAAAATACTACAAAAATAGCACTGGTCAGTTAGTGGGAACAAAGTCTTGCATTGTGAAAGTTAAGACGTTGTAATCCTAACAATTCAGTTCAAACTGTCCGACAATTGGTCACAAATGGGTCGGTGGGAAATCAAGCTGTCCAGATATCGCTTGTATATGGCAATGTACTTTGATGGCTTACCCCATAACTGAAAATAATAAATACAACATCTATTATTTCACTATGTACAGCAAACAAAAAGATAAATATATAATATACAAACTACTAAAAAAACAAGCATGGTTAGAATAACTGAAAAACCCCATGTGGCATAGCAATCCAAAGATTATTGCTATAATATGGTATGGTATGTCTAAAGCAACAACATAAATCTACGAAAAAATGCAACTTAAAAACAAACTGTGTACATCTAATCTATAGCAAATAAATGACATTTCAGAAGCAAAACATGTATGACAATATAAATGCATCAAGTAAAATCTGTGTCAATCAATACTAACAAGTACGCTATGAGCATGTTTGACATTGTGCTGCAGCGTAGTAATACAGAACAGCATACCAAATATTGGCCACGCTGTAAAATTGTCTTGTCACGGAAAATCATACTCCAGCTTGCTAAAATACATCTTCGCAGTTTGTTCAGCAGTAAATTCGAGTTACAGCAATATTATGCCATCCATGTTTGAGGGAAAAATGTCACCAATCATTGTACCCACTTTTCACTCTAGTCTTTAATCACATTAAAATGCTATGTTTCAAATTTGTATGTCTTATGTTCTACAGTGAAAGTGCATGTAACTTAATCAAAACACTGACTCAGACGGCCTTTAACCTCAATATTTACATGTACCTCATTTTTCTGGATCGGTAACCTTTGTTAATTCATGTATAACCCTACAACGGAGCAACTGTCCTTTTCGCTTTCAATCTTGTCTTTGAAGCATTTCTATGACATGGATCTAGTAAATTATAAACCTTAATAATGAAACATCTGTTTTTCTCCTTCTGATTTCGTGAATCAACTTAAAACTTGCAGAGTAAACATTGACATACAGATAGCTGTGTAGATATGTAACACTTAAGATTGTATTAGCTCTACTGTGAAACATTTCAACAGTTATTTACCTTGAAATTGCCCCTGATCAGAACAAAGTGCTTAAGTGTCTGTGGTGATAACACATGGGCTATGTTAGGGGTTTGATAAAGTGACATAC
>ENA-OREC01002530-OREC01002530.1-marine-metagenome-genome-assembly--contig:-NODE-2530-length-10143-cov-12.585734_pt1 | contig 10143 bp, 12 predicted proteins | sample MGYA00248626_ERZ508543 | MGnify/ENA primary metagenome ERZ508543 (study PRJEB26211, sample SAMN05518279) | marine metagenome | isolation source: Puget Sound, Washington, USA | host: Bankia setacea...
AACTATTCTAACTGTGTATAATGTTCGATATCACCTTAACTATTCTAACTGTGTATAATGTTCGATATCACCATAACCATTCTAACTGTGTATACTGTTCGATATCACCTTAACTATTCTAACTGTGGACAATGTTTTATATCAGCTGAACTAATCCAACTATAGATAATTTTTGAGAACACTTTCCATTCCAGCCACAGCAGATTTGTTCACGTCAGAGACTTCAAGCCAAGAATGGACCAATACAAAAATAACTTGGTTTGCGAGGTAAGATGTATATAATTTAATTGTTTTCATTAATTTTTCCAACTACGAAACTGTAAATATACCAGATTGAATAACTACAATGTTGAAAATGATAATGTGACTGTCTATTTTCATGTTTTTACACAATCCAATTTAAACACAAGTGATTATTTAAAACCAGACTATGACCTAAGATAAATATCAAATCAATCCATATTCAAAATAATGCTCTATTATGGTACATGTAAGGCTAATTGGAAACCGTGACTGATAGTTGACGTCTTTATCTGGTTAATTGGTTTGCCAAGAAGCACATTTGCACAGAGATTTGATTATGATCAATGGCGTGTTGTTGTTTTCTAGTGAAACATTTATGTACACGCTTCGAGGACAAACTAATTGTGAATGTTCTGTTCTGTTCTATGACCATGAAAACCAAACGTTAACCAAGCTAATCATTTTATCATATATAGCCTGGATGATTGGTGGGTTAAGAAAGTACTCTGGAGGGGAACATTTTTAATCAGGATTTTCAAATATAACTTAAAATTTAGTGGCAATGACTTATTCTTTAGCAAAAGTCAACTACCAATATATTTGCTATGGTACCGGTTTTGTTTTAAGCTCTGACACAATGAAAAATAGATTCTATTCTTCTTCGCGTTACCTCGAGCCTGCCGTATCACCCGACCAAATCTATAAAGTACGCCGTCCTCTTCAGTTCTTCCATCTTGTCATGCATTCTTTCTTTATATACTCGTAAACAACTGGTCACATGCCTTTCCTTTGGTGCTCATGCAGGGTACATCGTTACAGTTAATACTTTGCAGGTTGTTGTCCATTGTCATATAAGCTTTGGAGCCATTGGAAAATGGATTCTTATTCTTGGAGAAAAAATGATATCTAAATAAGTTTGTTACAGTTTTCAACATTTCAAAATTCGAAATGTTTATCTTCTTTTCATTGGCAAGAATCAACTAGTTAATCCCATGTTGTATTACCAGTTGGATCATTATTCTTCTCAGGGCGACTCTACCAACCTCAGGTCCTGTGTCAAAAGGTGTGGCTCGGCGAGGTGCTAAACTCAACGTGGTTTCAACTAGTTCTAGCGGTATCGATTTGGACGAATCTTTATTTACATTATACCCTACAATAATCGAAACTTCTAAGAATGGAAATGGAGTGTGTGTACAGCAGGCTGAATCTGTTGCTGTAACGAGTGACACGAGCATGCTCAACCTCGGATTTCTTCTCATTTCGTCTACAGGGGTTCTAAATTCTGTATTATGGAAACCACCGACATCACTTCCAACCAGTATAACCGTTGATAACCCGTCAGCGTTCTCGTGGTTTGTAGATCCTTGCTGGGAATTGGCATACAAGCACGACAAAAATGGAGTCGGTATTCAAGGTTCTATTAACGATTTGTTAGCCGCCATTCGATCAGGAAAAAAAGTTAGTGTATACTCGAACAACTTTGCATTTGAGCCCGTGATTACATTCATACGCAATAACCATGTCACCGCTCAGGCTGGACGTTTGGCTCGTTCATCTCTAGAACAAATAGACCCACAATTTATTATAAAATACAGAAGCGTATCTACGACAGGGAAGCAAGAGAATATTAATTTCCAGGCATTCGTTGCATCACCAAAGAACGACAACGAAGCTAACGTGGAATGGTATGTTGAGAATCGTGATTGGCAGAAGACTGTAAGGTTTTCACTCTCACAACAGGCATACACTGAAGGTAATGCTGGAGATTTGACGACTGCTATTGAGAGCGGTCAAGATGCCCGTATGTCTGTCGATATAGATGATTATGAAGTATTCTTTAGATTAGGAAGATTCACGAATGAGCTGAGCGGAAATGCATTTGGTGTCTCCATGGAAACGTCTGGATCTAGTGAGTTTACGTGGAAGCCATCGTCATATACATGGTTCAATCTGCTCGTGTTTTTGTCCGGTGATGATATGGTTGTCAGACAGGATGACATATCGTTAGATGGATCATCTTTCACTTCTACTGTTATATCATCTACTTATATTGATGTTTTCACGACTCAGTAATTTACAAATGCCAGAAGAGTTTATTCCAAGGTGCGGTGTCCATCATCCGTTCATCCGTGCGTTCAAGCATCCGTAAACAATTGTTTGAACGCGATAAAATCTTCATTCATTAACCTTGTACCAAATGTATACAGTACATGTAGTTAGATATCCATCATATCTCGGTTCCTTACGGGATCATTCCCGTCCATAATGATACGTTTCAATGTTTTCACGTAATTATTAATGATACATGTAATCTCTACATATTCATTGTGTTTTATTTATCAAATGTATTATGTTTCACGATGAACTATTTCGTCAAAATAGTGAATAAAGTGTTGTTGTTTTCTTTTTCGTGTATGTTCTAGAAATACGTGTTAACTCGTCGAGTATAGAAGAAGGGAGATCATTCTGTTTTCAAATTAAAAGAAAACACGAATATATGTCATTGTTTACATCGATTACCGAATATGCTGCTGTTGATTTAAGAGGTTTGAGGAGAAATGCTGAAATGAGGTCGTCCAGGTGCACTATACAAATTGTCATATTAAAAGACCCTAAACAGTCTTCAATAATGCGTTGAAACTTGGGCGGAGAGTTTACCAAACTAAACGGAAGTTTATTAAATTCCCAAAACCAAGAGGGCCAAGTGTAAAAGCAGTCAAGGGCTTGTGGTCTTCTTCCATCTCCACCTGATGGTAACATGACTTACTACCATACAAACAATCAAATATATCTTCCACCCTTGGAAGAGCGTATACACTCTTAACTGTCCTTATATTTAATCTACGATAACGTAACTTTCCATTTTCTTTCTGCATAATACAACAGCTGGTGTCCAAGGGGACTTTGATTTTGTAACTACTCAACTAGCAAATAAATCTTCTAAATGTGATGTGACTTCTTCTGCCATAGCTGGTGGGTTACGACTATGACGTTCATTAAAAGGAATTGTGTTTGTAAGTTCAATTCTATGTTTCATGACAGTACATCCACCAATTTCAGTGTCACCATAGGAAAAAACATCTCTATGACGCTCTAACAAATAACACAAATCAAGTCTCTCCTTCTCAGAACCATCCTCACCCATATGAACCTGTGTTAAAACATCAACATCTGAATCAGAACAATCATCTGAAACGGTATCTATATTTACATATTGTAACTTACCATTAATACATTTGGGATCAACAACAACAGAATTACTGGTAATGTTTGACAAGGTAACAGCTATTGCTGGTGCTTCTTGTTGTTGAACTGCACAACAGCCGGAGCAATCTCTACAAAACTGGGAATATACCAAGACTCAGTAGGCTGAACAATAGCACAAACTGGTTTATACATAATTTCATGATCAATCTGACACTGAACTTTGACAGACTGGTTCGCTTTAAAAACAAATTTCTGTGATTCAACACAACACAGTACAGCCAATTTGTCCTTATTCTTGTTTAACGCCCTTTCTCTTTTTTTTCAATCGTTCGACTTTTGTCGGTTCTTTTGCCCTTTCTCTTAAAACCATACAACGAAAAACAAAAAAAACACATTGAATTTACGAACTTGCACTTTGTAAGAATGTCTCACCATGTTGTTCTATACAACTATTTAAAAATACACTTAAAACATTAATACCCAGCAAAATAGGAGTTCCCTGATTATACTCAGTGTCAGGTTCTACTAACAATAAACATGTTTGCTGACTACAGCCATGTTTCCCTTTTGTGTGTACATCTACGTCAATATAGCCTTTATATAGCAAGTTTTCACCGTTTGTGCACTCAGTGTGCAATATAACAATTTATCAGAAACAAAATCAGAATAAAACTTTTCTGAAACTGTAGACAAACAAGAATCTATGTCACACAGTTTTGTGGTTAAAACAGGGGTGTATGAAGACTGACATCTGCCATGACCCCTGTATGACATTGTCTGATAGTCGCCCGTCCTCTGCTTCTCTGGTGCCTTACGCCTCTACTATATATACCCCTGAAATCAATACCTGTTTTAGGGTACCTTTCTGCTGGCTGCTTCTCCTGCTCTGTTTATTTCAATGCGTTCAATGAGTTTCTCTAACAGAGCCTTTACTTCTGCCATCCGTGCACTCTGTCTTGGTGGTACGGATTCCTCCTCTCGCCTACTGGCTGCACTACATGTACTATTTTTCTTCCTTTCCGACTTCCCCTTTGCTCGGTGCATCTCATCTTCTAATTTGCGGACCTCTGTTTTAAAAAGGTTATAAAAAGCAATAGTTTCACATTTATACGAGGATGCAATCAGTAGTTAAACCTTCATAAAATACACTCTTCAGCAATACGTGTTGAGATCGTTGTACAGCATTTAGTTCAACCGCTTGAGAAAATAGTTCCTCAAATCTACCTGTATACGAAACAATAGATTCATCACGTTCCTATTCACAGCCATGGATTTGTTTTTCAAAATAGACGCGGCTGTCTCGGTGTTTTCAAACGTAGTGTGGAACATATCCAGCATACTGTCTATAGTTGCTGGTTCATCAAACCTCCTCACAAGCATTACCGCTGCTTCACCCCTGAGAGACCTTCTTATACCTACCAATAAACATTCTTTGTTATAGGTATTTTCCCTCAATAAACAATTAACCTCATATCTCCATTGTCTATAGATAACTTCACCTTTACCAGCTTCTCCATAAAATAATGATTTTGTTGTTGATGGGGTAGCATATTCCAGCTTAGCTACATTGACAGTTTGAACATTAAGGGGGCTCATGTGTGTGCGATAAATGTTCAAAATCAGCCTTAGAAGCAATCTTATGTTGTTTCATTATTTCCAACAACTCAAGTACATCTTCAGGCAACTCCGCCATTTTACTAAATGTAAATCTTTAAATGTAAAAATCACGTCAAAACGGTTAAGATGTATAGCGTGTGTCCCTGTAATCCCAAAACTGTTGACAAACAAGTCCACACAATCTTACAACTACAATATAATGGTAAACAGTAACATTTTATGTAACACAGTGACATGTTTGGTTGGTAATAACGTCCAAATAACACCATGTAAGGTCTTTCTTTTATCTCGTGGATATGATATATATTTATATATATTGGGCACTAACTATATACAACTCGATTAAGTATGGGCCCAATCTATACTATAGTCAACTACTACATAATTAAAAGATGTAAGAATGTGCTGTCAGTTACAAATGAACGAAAGATATATCACCATTTTAATCCAGATTTGAATATGTCAACGCCCATACTAATTAACCTATGTATGTGCGAGGATTTAGTCCTTATAGAGCAAGAGTGTCTCAATATGGAGAAAAGAGGAGACTGGAAATACAGGAGCGCCGACTTTGAAATTGAACGAGAACTACGTATACACAGACTGATTTGTTCTCTCTTTTTATGTTGGCTGGCATACCCACCCACAGGTTTCTTAGTTATAGTAATGATGGTAACATTGTGTAAACTGTTTTCTGTGAACACTGAAAATGAAGATATGTAAAATAAATCTACATGTATATGATCTTGATGCTACCCTTGTTTAAACGTGTTGTTCTGTAAAAACGTGCTATCTAGTGACGGCCCCACCAGTTTGTCGTCAATTGTGCACACTGTCCTCTACAAAATTGGAACAAGGATGTGCTCCTCACAGACTCATTCTCAGTACTGGAATCACTAGCATCAGAAACACCCGAAGACAATACCTTACACACTTTAGTGCAAAGTATAAACAATTAAACTGACACCGAGAACAACAGCTGTTCTTCAGTTTACCTGCACACACCGGCATACATGGCAATGAAGTGGCCGATCAGCAGACAAAAAAGACAGGAAGAAGCAGCAACCATCATCACATCATACAATGCCATCAGTCTAATGCAATAATTTTGTTTTATAATAATAATAAGAATAAGAATAATAGCAATACTAAAATAATAATATTGTTTTCCGAATGAAAAATTAAATATATGGGTCGTTTTTTATCAGATTCGGATAAGTGTGTAAAGCATTTGGGCCGCAACGATTATATTTCACTTCCTGTTTTACCGGAATGGCGGATCACGCATGTCCGTAGAGACAGGGAAGAAATATTGTGCATATTTTCTTTATCTGCGATCAAAGAAAACGACACAGATCTATTTACATTGGTCGACTTTCAAACGATGGATTAAATTGGTAATTAGTTTGTTAAACATAACAAGAAACAAGGCATACACCGAGGCTTTGCTGCTATTTGAAAACGAAAGTTTCTTAATTCACACAGCTGAGGCTGAAAACGCATTAACAAAACAGTGAAAGGACCAAGAAACTCGTCAACTGTGTTAATAGGCATATTTGTTAATTCACAGTTGTCTGTTTGTGAATAATAAGTACGTTATGTCACCTGCTTCAATTATATAGCAGAAAACACTTTAGAAGGCAGATTTTTCTCCTATCACAATTTATACTGATGGTTACATGCTTTCCCTTAGAACTAAAATGGATCCTTACAATTTCATTTGATATGCGAATTGACCCCCAAAACATGCCTTAAATACATATTGGAACATTTAAAATGTGACACAGGGTTACTGCTGTGGATTGCCTAGTTTTTCAAAGAAAACCCTTCGCATTTGAGCTATTTGTCTGTTTGGCAAATGCGGGTTCTTCACATTTAGCTCAAAAACACGTAGCATAGTTCCGACATCAAACCTATATCGGAGCGTTCAGAGACCGAAAAATCAGTTAAATCAATAGTTTTCGACAACGTGCATTAGTTATTTGGAAAGACCAGACAAAAATACATCAATACTGTATACACAACAAATCAACGTTGACATACTTCAAAACATCTTTTAGCAGCCTCTCAAACCAAAGACATGTCACATTTCAGCCATCCTTGTATGCATATGGATGCGTGTGCATATGCAAATGAGATGTTTATGAGACTGGGCAGATCTTTAGTCGAAAATTTGAATTTTATTATTTTCGTAAAACTACGCAGCCGTTTTTAATGTGCTTTAAAGAAATCATTCTTAGGCTACAATTAAAGTATATAGTGACGGCATGTACATTAAAACAATATATTTGGTAAGTAGAACTGACCTCATTCACATGTTACGTAATTAAACCTTTTCGCTAAAAATAGATTCTAATATTTGACCTTAGGGTTTTGTTAAAAGGTCAATAAAGTAGATTGGTATACTTTTCAACTGTATTTATGCACTGACCAATCATGTATTTTTGAATGACAATCTCTTTACATCAACGTTTCGTATTTGCTTCTGTAACATATAAATAGTTGTGTCTAACTTTTATTCTATTGTCACGGGATGTTAATCTCGTGATGTCTTGTGTGCTAATCGTTTGGTAAACGTCCAATAAACTGTTGAACGTTTTGCCGTCTCTTCTTAAGTGATTTATTACACTTGAAATTAAACATAATTGTGATAAAATCTACAAAATAAATAGAATATAAATCAACTGTAGATAGAATATAAATCAACTGTAGAAGCAACTTAATCAACGGTGAATTTTTTTTCCAAAATGAGGACTCCACTGGCTTTATCTATATCACGTGACTAGGTCAATAACTAGCACTATGCCGTGTAAACAAACTGTTTATCGATTACACAATGTGCACAGCAATTTTATTTGATGTTTGGGAGAAAGATTCTTCTTGAAGTGCTGTGTGGACTGTACCTCTCTCAACAATCGTTCTAATCTATCACAGCTTGGGTGTCCGATATCATCATGTACTCCTTTACATCTACTTAAAATGCCTTAGGTAGCACTAGTTGCTCTCTTTGTTATTCTGTTGTTTCATTGAAGGTCTTTCTATAAAATAAACCTCTTTTCAAAATCAAATGTGGATATTGCCGTTTCATTATTACTGTTAGATCCGATCTTCCCAAATTTCGTTGTAGAGGCTGTTTATCCATCACCCCTTAACTCCAGCTTTTTTGTACCATATCATGAGATGAGCTGGACAAGTACAGAATTTGACAATCTTCATGCTCAGATAAACCATGTGAGATGAGCTGGACTAGTACAGAATTTGACAATCTTCATGCTCAGATAAACCATTTGATATGAGCTGGACAAGTACAGAATTTGACAATCTTCATGCTCAGATGAACCATGTGAGATGAGCACAATTTTTGTTTTATATTTGCAGGCATATCTGTAAAATCATCAAAATGTATGCAACAGAAAATACAGAAGATACAGGAGATGTCAGTACTGGTTCTGGGGATGTGTATGGAGCTTCAATTGCTCTTGGATTTGAAGGTAAAACATCGCTCTATCTACATGTAGATCATTAAAATCATGCATTTCTTTGGCTAGAGTTAACAAAAGTGGTCCGCCAACTTAATACCATTATTTTCTTTGGGCAAAAAAAAGATATTGTTTTTCGTAGTGTTAGCAGGGTCAGAGTTAGGGTTAAATGTTGATAAAACATGTTTATTCAAAACAAATCTTGATTTAAGTGAGAGACTAATTGTAAATGTGCTCCCATTTTTCTCCTAAATTTTGCAAGAAAAGGTAATTAACCAAAAAGCACCTTTCTCCACATGTTTAAGAAAAGAACTGTAAATGTAAAGCCTGCGGATCTTGAGACCTTGTTTCTACCGAATCTTCTTTGTTTGGGATATGGTTAAATGATATTAGGGAAGCAAATGCATTGTAAACTGTTTCAAAAGAATAAATGTAAAATTGAGTGTAAAGATGTACAACATAAGGAGCCTTTAAAGCGTATAAATTATAAATCAGGCTTTATTTTTAAATGAAAACCTCAACCTTAACTTTACTCATGCTGCTTATCATAGAGTGTTCTAAAAAGAGGAAAATACAGATTACAAAATTTCAATTTGTTTTGCATCCAAACCCACTCATCAGGACAACAGCATAGATGAAGTTTTCTTTCCCTGAATGCCTTAATCTTTAAATTCTTCATGTAACAAAACTTCATACTTAACGTATTACATGGCACGAAAACTACACTTCTCCTATAGCCCTGTCAAGTGGTTTAAGATGCACAACAAGTGGAAATCTGTAAATTGTTTTCTTGTTTTTGTTGTGACATGTGATGAGTTATATGGGAAGATACTTTGACAATGTTCGTGCCATGCAATAGCTGTGCATATTTGAACACATGAACTCTTTTGTTTGCAGCTCTATCAAGTCCAACAGCTGTGTATGGACCACCAAACTGCAATGAAACAGGTATGTCTTAACTACAGGCAAACTTAAAGCCCCTTTACTCCTTTATGTTGATATTTTGGTTACAGTGCTTTATTGATTTACTAAGAGGATAAGGTAACCACTCAAATGTAGAGAGAAACTTTAACTTTAATATCCATATAAAATCATCTTTGGCTTTACATCTATGATCTAGATTTCTGAAAACTTTACCATCATTGTTGTTTGTTTCAGAGACGTCCATCATGTCGTACAATAATGATGTGAAAGGTAGGTTCAGTTTACTGACAACATCATTAGTTAAATGTTTTCATATTTAAACACCCTGCAAACACAGTTTTGATTGGTACACTGCGACTCCATTATAACGCGGTCGTCGGGGTCCACGGGGAAAACCCCGCATTATAACGGACCGCGTTATATAACGCGACCATCGTTCATCGTTAACGCGACCTCTTTCCCAGGTTTTCACGTATGTAAACAAATGCCATTTGGTATAGGACATCAGTCATTGTACTTTAATGGTTATAACACAAAAACTATTAATAAATCGCGGTACATGTATCAATTATCAATAGGTGTATGCCGGTAACATTATTGAGTTGCTTGGCTGTATTTATTTCATTCCGATACCTATGTAAAATGGTTTGTTTTGGTGACGAAAACGCTTCTG
>ENA-OREC01002531-OREC01002531.1-marine-metagenome-genome-assembly--contig:-NODE-2531-length-10139-cov-14.067581_pt1 | contig 10139 bp, 5 predicted proteins | sample MGYA00248626_ERZ508543 | MGnify/ENA primary metagenome ERZ508543 (study PRJEB26211, sample SAMN05518279) | marine metagenome | isolation source: Puget Sound, Washington, USA | host: Bankia setacea...
CCGTTTTATGTGCAATCCATCTTACTTGGCATCCGTCTTTCTATAAGCATCCGTTTTATGTGCAATCCATCTTACTTAGCATCCGCCTTTCTATAAGCATCCGTTTTATGTGCAATCCATCTTACTTAGCATCCGCCTTTCTATAACCATCCGTTTTATGTACAATCCATCTAACTTGAATGTCCTACTTGCAGGTAATGGCTTCAGAGACGCTGACGCCAAAAACTTTGCTGATGTCATCAGGGTAAGTTTGAGACTGGGCAAAGTTTTCTATACAGTCGAAATTGCGTAAATGTATATATAACGGGGGTGGTTAAATCTCGGTTATAACAAAACTGTATAGGTTAAAATTACTACTCGTGTACCATGCTTATACTTCGGGCGGTGAAGTTAAAACCGCTTTATCACAAACATGTTTATCTTGTCGTTCTTACGGACCTGCTTTTGGAGCATAAATAAGGAAATCAAAACTTTACAACGCAGCATTAGTTCTTCGCTGGAACTTCATGGACTCGCTGTATAGAGAACATGTGCACTTTATTTAAATCTGAGCATTCCCGTAATTGTTTTAACATAATACCTATACTTCTTTAAAGAACGACGTCTGATGTGAACCTGAAGGTTATGGACGCCCGAGGGTACTGTAGGTCTTAGAAATCCGCGCAGATGTGCTTAAAATTGGTTCGATATGTTGAATAAGTATTTGTTAGAGTAACTGTTCATCCAATGGAATATTTAGGAGAACAGGGCGCTGAAGGAGTTGACGTTAGCTGGGAACGAATTCGAGGAGAATGCAGGCATAGCTCTAGGACACGCTCTCTGTAAGTTAACAAAGTCAAACCTCGATTAGTAAACCACCTGTTTGAGTATCAGTAATAATTATTGTTATCGATGTGGTCTCTTTAGTGAGGTGTAACACGTTCAGAATCCGTCTCTCGTTTCTTTTCTGGCGGGTTGGTGTTGCCAGATAAACGTATAGATTGAGAGCAAGGACAAGATAGCGTAGTTGACGTGTATGAATAAAGGATCATGAAGACAGGTCCGAAAGTCTTAGTTGAGTTTTAAACGTTTTTGAATTCAATTCGCTGAGCGCATTTCTAAGTGTCTTAATACACTAGATACTAGATGTAGTGCAACCCTTGATTTTGACAGTTTGAGTTGGCCTAAGAATTAAATACACCTTATTATGTTTTTTGATGTAGTTACATGGGAATCGTGTTTATATAATGTTATGTAATGTATTATTTCCAGCGGCGAACGAGTCCCTGGAACGTTTGGATCTCAGCTGGAACAACATACGTAAACGAGGAGCAGTGGAACTAGCACATGGTGTAAAAGTAAGTGCATGTACATCTTTTAATGACCTATCAAAGACGACCTACGAAAATTGGACAAATAAATGATACATTTAGTACAGTTTAGTTTAATAAATCATATATTACATAGTACTACTTTCAATACGAAAGCGTTGAATGCGGTTTTTAATTCCTATTGCCATCATATCAGGTGACATCTACAGCAGTCTGTTCTGTGAATTCTTTTATAGGAGAATGTTGGACTGAAGAAGTTTAATGTAAGTTTCAATGGTTTCGGTACAGAAGGTGCTGCGTGTATGGGACAAGCATTGGCTGCAAATAGAACCTTGTTGGAGCTCGACCTATCAAAGAACAGGATCACAAATATAGATGTAATCTTACTCGCTACACAAATGAAGTCCAACGATACACTACAAGTACTAAAGGTATTAGATTGTGTATGAATAATTACTTCACTAAACATGTACAGTAGAATTTGGTTAAAACGAACATGGATATAGTAAACACTTTATTATAGGTATGATTTTGGGGGCAGGAAATAGGTGAACCTTATAGTGGGCCTGTCTTAATAGGCTAATGTCCTAATGGCGAGTCTTATTTGCGTCTTAGATTGGAGAGAATTTAATCAATGGAGAGGGTGCCGTAGAGGTACTAAAAGCTGTCATGGCCTTGGACACATCAGCTATGAAGCTCATTGACTTTGGGGTAAGAGATGTTTGAACACTTTTGGTTTTCTGAATAGTTTCACTTCATGATTTTAAAAAGGTTCATTAAATAAAAATGTGATGTCTTTATTGGCTTTATCCTAATTAAGTCCCACTTCAAAACCACTAGATCATAGTTAATGTTATTTTAATACTCATTTAAACATAGTATGAGTAATTGCAAAATGCAGTAATAATTTTCTTTGTATATAAATCAAGTTTGATCTATGTATATAAATCTAGATTGATATGTGTATTAAATCTAGTTTGATATTTGTATTAAATCTTTTTCAGACAACAAGTATGGACCTAGGGTTTGTTCAAGTCTGTGAAGAAATAACAACATTAAAGCCACATCTTGAAGTTAAATATGGACGTGTACAAAGCATTTACCTTAACCCTGAAATGAAGCCTCCACCAGAAATCAGTGAACCCTTAGATGCAGAATCAAATCCCAGAACACCAGAATTTGGACAGGATGAAAAGGGTAAAACTTATGTTGTGAATGATGCAGACAATAGCACTAATGATGCCAAAGAGACAGATGATGACAACACTAAGGATCAGAATAAAAGTGAAACTCAAGGTGAACATTCAAACAATGATAAAACTACACTAGCAGATCCTCCTCTTGAATTTGATGAGCAGACACTGGATGAAGAAGTATCAGCTGTAACAGGGAAAGCTTTAATGTACCAGAAACCATTGGCTGAAGATAGGGCCAGTGTTGGAACATTAACACCAGATATATAACCTTCAGATAATGTTAGTGATGTCAACCTGTTAACAAGACAACCCTTCCAACACAGACCACCTTTAAGTGTTTTGTGGGTGGTCTTCATAGACAGAGTTTTACTGTTTTTGGATGTTGTTTATACAGTTTCTAAATAGCTGGAAATAATAAACCTTACAATCAGCTTTTAGAAAAAGAAACAAAATAAGGGATGCAACTTTTGAAAAACTGACAATATACCAACACGTGTTAAAAGAACCTGAATTGTTTCTTGTAGTACTTATGTTTCTGTTTGAATGTTGTATGTGCATTCAAGTGCCTCAACTATAACTGTTTTATTGGAAAATTTGTTGTGGTATCTGCTGTATATAAAATATGAATGAATACTTGGAAAATTGTTGTGTGTTCTTTGGTTACAACGTCACCAGCAGATTAAGATAATTTGACTTGATGGGTTTTACATGCACTTTCACATAGAAACTTCTTAAAGCTAAACAATACAGATTAATGTTAAACTACGTTCACCACATGCATGGGAGTAAGCTTGCTATCACTCAATACAACCTTTTATTGTTTCGTTTCCATAGAAATATTTTACTGAAAATACTTTGATATGGCAAAAGAAATTACAGTATATTGATTGCATGATCAAGCTAAGTGTATGATGATGCAATTTGCTAATCATTCAATGGTGTCACTATCATTATGCAATGTGATATCTTTAACTAGGGAACTTTGTAGCCATCATTCAAAATAAGAAAGACTTTTACTGTTTTCTTCTTATTTGTCATAATTCCATGTGTACACAAATCCCTACACAATTAATTTATTAGTCTCACAGAGGTTACCAATACATTACAGTCTTATAATTAAACATTTTGCAGTACAGAGAGAAACACATTTCTATGACAAATTGACAACCTCAGTTACCTATATATAAGAAATTCACAGCTTAAGTGCTTCCATAGTATACCATTCCTTCTATTTGAAATGAAATGGAAAAATGTATTAAATAGATGACACTTGATCAACAACTGCCAGGAAAATGTTAAAAGTATCAATAAATCACTTCATTCAATCGTAAATCTGTATGAAAGCACACAATATAGGTATACATATAGCACACTTTCAGAACTCAGATCCGTGATATCTATCCATCATAAATTCACTTTTTTAGAACTTTGTTGGTCTATTTCACCGTGGCTTTCTTTAGTTCTCTCATTCCGAATTTCATCACTTTCACTGGTTAAAATTTTCTCTGAATTTTGAAGCATTTCCTTTTCCCTTGAGTAGTTTTCCAGAGTACTGTTTAAACCCACTGGTCGTTCTCCCATATTCAGAAACCTGCTATGTTCAAGTTCGTAGTCTGCTAAGTTGTCTATTTTCTCAGGCAATGTAGGCAATCCCTGAATGGTTAGGTCCGGATTGAATTCCAGCAGAAAGTCATATATCATTTCAGCACCAACGATATTCACACAGTTACTCACATTCACAATCTTCAAATTTCTGGCAAAAAAGAAAGAATAAAAATTAAAGTTCATATAGAGTGCTCATGGTACAGTTTCATTAGTTTCCTAGGACTGATATCCCACCTAAGTATGATAAACTGGGCTATTGTGGATACCATACTTAGGTACAATAAGTACAACTACCGTCTTTAAGAATATTGAATTTAAACGACTCCAAGAGTTACAAAGTTTCTGAAATATTACATACAGCTGTTCGGATATTGGGGAACACTACCAAGTTATCTCCCTTTTTCCTATGTTATACTATAGAGCATTAATTAAGTCAAAGTTCATTTAGTCATATGTTACAGCTTTGAGAGATACACTACAGTCAATGCATGTTAAACCAAAAACTAGTACAACTATAACAAAACATCATTTATCATAATCAAAATACACATTTGACAGCATTAAGTCCATATATATATATATATATCTTATTTGAAAATAGATCTCCTAAGATTCATAAAAGGCTGAGGAATCTTGTTTGATTGTATAATATTGATAAATAAATACATGTAATAGTTAAAAAACAGTCAAACCAAAAAATATGAAGACTTTAAAAAAGGACAATAGAGTTACTATACACATAAAATAAATAAATAAGCCAGTTTGTTTTTAGCAAATCATTTCATCAAAAGAACAAATTTCTTGAATCATGTTTGATAAGTTCTCATTAATGGTCAAGTCTGATATATCTATATTTACAACTTGAAACCCCAGCCTATGTCATTCGTATTAATCTGTACATGTTTAGACCCAGTCACATTTGTTTTACCTACAGTGTATCACATTCAAAGTACCACTCTACTTTTGCAAGAAAAGCTGGAGATCTTTTCCTCTCTAAGAAATCTTTAACTCCGATCTCGTTTTGTGTCTACGCTGTGTCACTCTACTATGGTAAGAACACCATCAAAGGCTCCCGTTGTTTCCTTGAGCAAGAATCCCTCATTGCTCAGTAGTAGTTGGTTCCAGGAATGGTTTCGAGTGTGAATTCACGATCAAACTAAAATAAATTGAGGGCCTTTTGGAAGATTGGCTTAAATGTCAAATAAGCCCCTCGTTAAATACATGTGCTGTCACAACCAAAACTCTATTCACTTACTTTAATGTATGTAGGCATACCAATCCCGCACTGGTTATGTAGTTACAGTCGCTGACATCGAGATATTCTAGTTGGGGACAGGCACACGCCACAGCTCGCAGATACCAGTCTGAAACGAACGGACACTTGGACACATTCAGGTAGGTGAGCTCATCCAGTCCATCTGAGACAAAGAAAACAGAAACCCTACATTTCCACATGTGCCGCTTATCTTACACCCCTGCGAAAGACAAAGAAATCTAGCACCCGTCATGTGACCGCATTTCCCTGTATTTTCACACCAAGTTGGTAATAAAAATAAACATTAGGCCACTTTTGATTAATCAAAGAACAAAATTAGCTACATGTTTGATGTTAAATATACATATAGCTTGAAACTTCTTACATAGATATTCCATTGCAGGCAGCATCAGGCTTGTTTCTGACAGATCAATTCCATGCACAACAGGTTCGTTTTTCCCGCCCCGTACAAAACCTTCTCTAATACTTGTTAACCATCGCTGATCATGTGAAAATTTTATACGTCCACTGATAGCAATAAACATTCTGGCTGCAGCTAAGTTAGGGCCTAGCATTGCAACATCGTGGGGACTGTACCTGTAAGAGAATATACAAGCTAACATAAAAAACACATGTAACAAATAACACAGTCATGTTATATATTACTCTAAAAGAGACAGGATGAAGTTTTGTGTAATGTTACAAAATATGGAAATCATTGACGTCATGATGTCATAAACAACGTCATTAAAACAGGTAATATTTTCAAGATGGCGTTGGCCATAGAAAAGTGCACAGAAGTAGTTAAGTTATATTATGAGAGTTATTCACCAGTCACAGTCAATAAAACAATGCACACAATATCCTAAGGAAAAGAAACTTAGTTATATGCAACTACACATAATACTTCAAAGGTTTGAAAAGTCACGGTCAGTTATTGACAGACGACATGGTAATATCGACCGACCGAAAGCAGTCAGGTCTTCCGAAAGCACTGAGCAGGTGAACTAACAAAGCTATTGTTTCTAGTATCTACAGGATGCTGAGGTATGATTTAAACTGAACACCAAACACTCTTACAATAAGGCAACACTTAAAAAGCTTCTGACATCAGTAGCCTACTTGGTTTCGCCAACTGGACGAAAGATCAACCTAATAAAGCGGACAATACTTGTTTTTTTGACAAAGCATATTTGTATTTAAATGCTCAGGTAAACAAACCATTAACTCATATTTCTTGGGTACAGAAAAAAGATAATTTTAATTAATAAATCTTAAAACGGACACGTGCCACGTCGTAATCAATAACCTTAAGAAACGTCTGAACATCGTTTTGCAACAGAGCCTTACAGAGGGGACGTCATATTGTCATTTTGGAATTTTTTATGTAAACCTGCTGATGTAATGTATCAAATAAAACTTTATTTTATCTCCTAATGCTTAGTGACTTCCATTTAAAAGTACGCCTCATATTTAAAAAAATGTAAAACGCCGAAATGGTAACACATATTATGAAACACCCTATATATAGATCTAAATAATCACCCTAATTCCCCTGCAAACCATGTGATTTACAACTTTATACCCCAGAACCCAACCTGAGTGACTACTGGTACAGGTACTTACTCTTGACTCATAATCATTCTCTTTGTGACCCTCCTCTTCATCATATCTTTAACCCCTAAAATACAACACATACAACAGTAAGAGGTGAAACTTTCCAAATTCCACCACGATGTTGTTCTTGATATCACATGACACAGAGGTTAAAAGTAAAGATTTCTCAGACACGAAAAGATCCCCTAACAATGGGACTCCAATGATTGAAATGGGTAGTATTTATGTCATAGTAAAAGAAATGCTTTTTAGTGCCCACTTGCAAAATATTCACTGGGGACCTCTGTATAATTTATGGGAAATACATGTATTGCACTGCCCAATCATATCAGAATATCTGAAACTTCAAACAAATGCTATTTCATCAAACTTTAAACTAGGTTTGTACATAGATGAAGTTCAATAGATTGAATAAATATAAAAAGAATAGAGTTAGAAAGAAAATCATTTTACTTTTGTAAGAAGTTAAAATAATAAAAGCTACATGTAAGATTTTAGTTTTCTTCAAAATTTTAAGGAGCTTTAATATAATTTTAAATAATTTTGAAATTCAAACCTTTTATGGTAGTTGGATAATTTTTCCACAAGAGAAACAAGTTTGCACGATCCCATTTAAACGGTTTTCTGTAAAACAGCACCTAAAACAAAAGAGGACACAGAAGCATGTAACAACAAGTGTAGTGATATATAGATAAATATTCATAAATCAAGATTACATGGGTTTCAGAAGTCACTTCAAGTGTATTCATTGTCTCTAGCAATAGTGTTCTCTTTCGTTCAAATGTAGCTTAAACAGATATGAAGACAATTATCCTTAATCTGAATCACTATGACTGGTTTGTATCCAAAATAGGTTTGTATTTAAAATAGGATACATAGATTTCGTTCCATTATCCGGAAAACTTTTCTCGAACTTGAATTTAAAGACATGAAACAAACACAGTACATGTATGTTGATAAAACAAGTTTAACTTTAAAAACGGCTAGATAAAGACAATTTGTCACCTATTTTCGCGATATTGCCATCATTACGTAATCGCCGTTTTGAGAACGTTTTATTCATTGAGCCGAAATGTGGTACTAAGTTAAATGTTTGTGATGAAACAAAGGAATTATTCGCTTTGAATTCTAAAAAATCATATTTTGAAGGCATACTAATATAATCATCATGACGTCCGCGAGGTAATCTGATTGAGTCGGACATACGCCTACAGACTTTATAAACAAAATGGAACGTACGATACAAAACTTAAAATAGTAAAATATTGAAAATTCAGTTTTATATATGTGTTATCATGTTCACTCCCTTTATGAATGACTTAATAAAACTTTATTAACTTTAGCCTGGGTAACTACGGCAATTTTCACACGCGGCAAGAAGAAACTTTTTTGTGCCCTAAACTTCAGTGATAGAAGATGTTTTGAAGGGTAGATCTAATTGCCTGAAATATTGGTGATGGGAAGTCTTCGATCATTGTTATCCTTTGTTATCATCCTATCGACGATTGTAGTATTAATCTAAATCTTTCCAACCACGTGCGTTTTTCACGGGGAAAAAATGATGCTTGCGGTTTGCAAAAATAGGAAGAATCAAGCATGTTTTATTTGTGACCACATTGAATACAAATTATAGAGATACGTGGCGTGAAACCTGGTCATCTTCGGTTCTTGCCAAGATATTTATAATTGATGGAGTTGCAGAATAGGTTTTCCTCCGAACACGGCCACGTTTCGTTGACGTTTTTTCAGACAATTACATTGCTCCCAAAATCGGAACACTTGGTGCTAGTCGCTGTTACTATGTGGCTACACATTCTTCAAGTTAAATATACTGCATTTTATTCCAGCTGGATTGGATGATTAGTAAAGCGGGCTACTGTATACTATTACTACTGATACTATACTGTGCTTGTCACTTAATCAATATCATTAGATCTAAAAATAGCGCTAGTTTAGCTTTAAAGTGGAGCAATCGATTGGTGCACACACTTCCAGTATTGTTGCCATCTCTACTGTCTGTCTGCCTTTAACTAGTATGTGATGATAATGCATTAAAATAGTTCTCTCATATGTGTACAAGAAGTAAGATCACTAATAAGTTTCTATAACTACTTAAGAAAGGCGACTACATGGTTTGAGAATTACACAAAGTGTATACAAGTTAACTTGAAGTAAAATGATATGACTGTAAAATTTAATAAAACTGGTACGAGTTCAACATGATGAAATGAAATTATGGGTTCGTATATAATCGGGTACGAGTGGACACTTCATAGAAATTACCAAACCTGCAGTTTCAGTATTAGAAACGCTTTTGAAATGAATAAGATTAAACAATAGTTAATAATTAACTAGAAACCTAACTACATACATCTAGAAGTTTGGACATTTTTAGTCTTCAAATAACGAAAATGCCCTCAATGTAGTGTAGACGCTTTTTTGACCTTCAGCTGGGTCGCTTACGTTTCATTGAAAGAAAAGGAAAGTAATTATTAGAAATATTTATGAAATTACAATCGGTGTCATATGAAATGATACAGTCAAACAATATAGGAAACGTTACCATTTTTCAACGAAATGTCTGGTTAAGCGTGTTTTCTCCAAAATTTGATTAAACATTTATTCCGCGAAATTGATATAAGCGGCTAATAATTGTTGCACGTTGAAAAGAAACTATTCGTGTTGAAACCTTTGCGAGAGAAACATAATGGTGCGCTACAAGTGCAGGTATGATTTTTTAAGAACGACACTAATAAGCGACATATTTCAGAGTCTTTGGTTCTAATATCGAGTAATTTGACATCATCGAACTGCATTCAGGGTCAGCTCGGCCCACTTACAGTATCGGGTCGGTACGACTCGGTCCGCTTTTGGAAAGAACAGGCAATGTTGTTCAAATTATTGACGTGATGTATATGTACATTTTAAGTCTTCATTGCTGATAAATTGATCGTTAATATTTAAGTAAATAATATTGTTATTGTATTGGAGATTCGTAGTTTTTTCATAGAAAACCATGCATTTGAACAGACTTCCAGTGTCACAGAAATGATGCAGTCCCTACACTGGCGTAGGCTCGACCAACAGAGAATAGACAATAAACTCTCTCTTATGTATAAAATCACTCATAATCTAATTGCCATCCCCATTTCTGAC
>ENA-OREC01002532-OREC01002532.1-marine-metagenome-genome-assembly--contig:-NODE-2532-length-10138-cov-12.367558_pt1 | contig 10138 bp, 6 predicted proteins | sample MGYA00248626_ERZ508543 | MGnify/ENA primary metagenome ERZ508543 (study PRJEB26211, sample SAMN05518279) | marine metagenome | isolation source: Puget Sound, Washington, USA | host: Bankia setacea...
TGCACTCGTACAAAACATTGCGGATATATAATGTGTTCATTGCACTCGTACAAAACATTGCGGATATATAATGCGTTGATACATTCAAAGCACTCGTACACCACATTGCGGATATATAATGCGTTGATACATTCAATGCACTCGTACACAACATTGCGGATATCTATTGCGTTCGTACATTCAAAACACTCGTACACAGCTTTGCGGATATATAATGCGTTCATACATTCAATGCACTCATACACCACATTGCGGATATATAATGCTTTCATACATTCAGTGCACTCGTACACAACATTGCGGATACATGTTTATAATGCTTTTATTTATTCTGTTTGCATTTTCAGGTCACTCCTCAAGCGTTCAATGGAGCAAAAGAGACGGGACTTATAAGGTTCGTGGACATCTGGACCTACTCTCTGATGATTGCACGATACAATTTGATACATATGGTTATTTTTATGTACACAGTGTGGTCACATATACATTTGAAGGAACCAAAAAAGACAACCCTCATGGACAAGAGTTAAGGGTCATTTCCAACAAGGATGGACATCCTAAAATACAGGCTTCAGCTGTTAAAGAAACTACTGCAGCTGGTACTGAGATATTTACTAGCACAATTAGCAATATCTTTTCGTTTGGTGTTGGTGACAGAATGCGAATAAAAGTTGGAATTGGTCGCCTTGAGCACGAGCGAATTAAATTACTAACAGGGAGAACCCAACTTGTTGTATATCTGATGTCCTTGTGAATGAGGTTTACTGTTCTAGACGGTTCCATGCTAGAGTGACCTTTGCGACAATAATCTAAATGCAATGTTCAATGAAATACAGCGGTGTGCTATCAAATCCAAATGGAAGTTAGCAAGCTATAGTGTTGCAGATTAAAGTGCTCTACACATCGGTGCCAGCCAAACCAGAAACATATTGTTTTATTTCGAACAATATCTAACATCTATGATTGACCTCTCCACTATATGCTAACTAAGACTATGTCACGTGATCTCACAAAATGTCAACAAGAGCATTTTGATTAAGTAATAAGACTATGTAAAATATGTTAAACTTTCTACGTGTTTCAGATGTAATACTTATTTCTGTGTTAATCTTGTTCCCGACGTAATGATATCGTTAACAGTACTGATAACAACGTTTAAGGGTTTGGAACTGCAGACTATTGGTAAACAGCGAGCATTAAGCCGCGAAGTCACGTGTAATTTTAGACTCAACCTTACAATAGTCACCCTATGAACAAATGTTAACCCGAGTTGAAAGCACTGAAAATTCATGAGTTAATATCGCTGTCTACACACAGAAGTACCCGTTAATCGCACCGTGCTTCGAATAGGCCGAATGTCAAGGCGCAATGCTCGCTGTTTACCTATATTACATTGTCCAATTTTATTGACCTGTCAAATGCATACTGATTATACGGTCAGTGCACACGACGTATTAATTTTCGACAAGTATTCGCAGGTGTAAGGACATCAATCAGCAAGTCGGTGCGTTGTAGTTCTAAGTGTGGCGTACAGTTGATACACACTTTAATAGCGCATTGTCTAAAGCGCAGGTTAGTAATCTAGTGGTCGAAAGATCGAGTCAGCTCAGATTCAATGTTTTGTACCTACACTTTTAAACACACGCTTATTAGCTATATCACTACTGTATTAGTTGTATGGTTCATGTTTTTGTATGGTTTGGTTTCGCATTAACAAACATATCCGTATACAATTTAGACTAAACGGCGTGAACAAAACAAAAGAAATTCAAACTACTTTTTATCATATACCCGTGCATTCCAATCACAAGGCGGTTTGCACGTTTATAACAAAAAAAGAAGTAAAATGAGGATATTAATTGCCGATTATTGGGCTCGAACCTACTACCTCTCCCATAAGAGGTCATTACCTCAACCAATGTGCTACCGCTGTGAGTATATCTATTGACTTACGCTAGCGTTTCCATTCATAATATCATATATATCTATTCAACATTAATTCTCGTAAACTGCACGGCCACTACCGAAGTTGGATCGAATATTTAAATGAGCGTTATTAAGTATGCATACTTGACAGGTCAATCTAATCGTACACTAATATAGTAAGTTACAAGGTTAGTATAAATATCAACCCAGTCTAACTTTGATAACTCATACTAGTATTAGTCACTAATAATATATTCAAAGTATGTAAGAACTGAAGGCGAAAGTACAATGTGACAGAGCTGATATACGGCTAAAGGTATGTGCTGTATTATCTAATCTCGACACAGTTTTATCACACAATATAAATATTATCATTTAACGAATCATTTACACCGTGTAAATAACACTTCATGCAATAGTCATATCGCAACGTAACGTGTTATGATATATTGTTGCATGAAGAAATACAGTGTTACATACTATTTACTCCTGTACCTCACGTAAAGCTCTCTGTTATTTGTTCTTGTACCAATATGCATTGAGGCCGATAAACCAGTTTTGTTTCTGAAGCACATCAATATGTAGCAAGGAAGGTTGCGGGTTCGGCCTACGGGTTCACCCATTACAAAAACCCGCAACCCTCCCAACCAGAACTTGAGCTATTTGTTGCTACCTAGCTAGCCCACAGTTTATATGTATATAAAATATATAAGCCAAACTAGTATATACAAAACAAGATTTAATAAACCTTAAGAATTGCGCATTTATGGGCGTGAACCCCTTCTTTAACAAAGCATATAGTAATAGCAGCAAATTAACACACTTTGCTATAACAGCACCAAAACATTCAGCAAAATATAGTGTACAACACAAAGTACATGTTCTTCTATCATAGCACACGTACACTTTCTTTCACAGTCTAATATATGTTTAAAGTACTAAATAGCAACACCAGTAAGTTTCTCAAATCAAACTTAATCGTCCCTTGAGTTGGTACCGCAAACGTTGGCACCATATGAGCAAACACAGCAAGAGAAATGTCACAATTTTCCAAATTGATGCAAGTTATAAGCAATAACAGCAAAAGTCACAATGTTGGCACCGCAAAATAGCAATATGGCACCATTTATGCAAAAAGCAGCACAGCAACAAAAAATAGTGGGACCCGAAATAACATGGTGTCCCATATAAAGTTACAGAATGCCAAGTTCCCTACATGTTTGCTCCATGCATGATACCAAACTAAAACAAATGTCACTCTTTTGTTTACCAGCAAATAGGAAGTCATCTAATACGTGTGCTACATTGTCAGCTCTTGCTCTTTTTACTACCAGATCATGCAAACATGTGGAAAACTTCTCAAACAAATTTGCGCTTTGACGGTATCTCATCGGTAAAAACTTATCGATACAAATACTCTCATCTACTTTTATACCAAGCAGTTGGAAATCTTCAGTCCTTATAGGCAAAATCCTGTAGGCAGATTTGAGGTCCCTCTTTGCTATTAAAGCGGATTGGCCAAGATTATGAGTCATATCTACTATGCTATCAAATGATGCATACCGAACCGAGCAAAACTTAAAATCGATGTTATCATTGATACTGAAACCATCTCGGTAGGAAAGGTGGGTAATTATCATCCACCTCAGATTTGGGTACGAGATCTACTGGCGAAACTCTTAAATCGGGATGTGGTTTAATAAAATGTCCTGCAATTCTGTCGAGATCAATTTCCTTGTATATTTTTTCTAAAAGTTGTGACTTATGATCATAGGCTGACTTAAGGTTTCGACATTGCTAAGCTGTTCTCGGTCCTGTATATTCAATGTTGAAACCCTACTTAAACCCTTGACTTTAACTATTTGCACCTTCCCTATTATGGTAGTCTGTGAAATAACTACAAATTACAGGAACATTTACTGGTGGCGCTCCAAGATGAAGACATTTATTCTCTTTCACTGAACTATTTTTAGAATCTTGGGCGCCCGACCGATATTGCAGACGCCCTTGGACGTAAGAAGTTTCTTGACCCTTGACGGGAACAAATGGTCTGTTCTGGGCAAATACTGGGGCACCCCGCGCTGGGGGTGGGCCTCTATTGTTATTCTGGGTCCAACAACTCTTCGCTGGATGGTTGACACTACAATTTAAACAACCATGGCGATAGGAACAACCAACCCTAGAACATGATCTAAAGTTAAAATCATAACACTTGCGATTGCCATTTAGGCTATTGGCTGCTGGACCCATATAAAGTAGCCACAGTTCTTGATCTATAACAGCATATGACATAGACTCAGGGCTAACTGCCATTTTCGGACGAAACTGGATGTCTGAGAGCCAGCCAAACCCAACGTGCACTTTTGCCGCTTTTCTAATGATTGAAAAATACTTGAGTATTTCCTGCAGTCGCTGTGGATGAGCTGCTAAATAGATACTTGAAAATACAAGAAATGCATCAGACCACTCTTCAACTGACTGAATAGCTTGTCAGAATGTGGGGCTGCTGGTGCTTGTAGGGCTGCTGGTGCTTGTGGGGCTGCTGGTGCTTGTGGGGCTTTTCTTTCTCGATTGGAACAACGCATCTCGATATGAAAAATATACCTCAGACATGTAAAACTTATAATAGCATCTACATAGCAATGAACTATCATACCTGTAATCTTTACTTGTCGATCAAGACTGTGTGATAATTTGTGCTCAAAAGAGGTAGATTTTTTATTTTGATAAAAACAAAAAAGGAATATTTGCAAGTCAAAAGCAGTACATACCAAAAAGTCAGCCAAAATACATGTAATTTTCAAATAAATTTGAGAGGTAGACTATTGCCTAAATAGGTATTAATCACATGGCTGTATGAAAGACTATGGTTCCTGTGTTTAAGCTTATTATCACATATAGATTAGGATCAACAAGTCCAAGATATACGAAAGCTTCCAGTCTCTTACTGCATCTAAGCCTCCTTTAAAGCTCAACCATTTACATGCGGTACATGATGACAAAGCCGAAAGCGCGGGAAAGTTTGTGAACTGCAAAACGCCACAAATCACACTACTACAACCAAATTTATCCTGAATTCGCAAAAAAGAAAGAAAGTTGAAACTATTTACTTTAATTTGTTCTAAGCAGCCGATTTGATCTCCAAGTGCTCAACATATTGCATTCACCAATGTTTATATTTCTATATCCCCATTATCATCATTGTCGTTATTGTCATCACCAACACACCACCATTACTAAAAATCCTCATCAACAAATGTTACCCAGTCAAACATGTGTATGCTTCAAAGTGTACAATGTACTCCAACTTGGTATGCATATTTACATTTTCACATTTGTTGACTTACAGAAATAAAGTTCAAATAGCTACGATGTATGTGTTTTGGGTTTTGTTCGTCAAATATAATGATTTTTATTTCCAATCTGATATTTTTATTTGCAACATGAACTTGCTGAGCCCTAAACTTACTTATATGTCACTTAATCTGTACACATGTGACTTCGTAAAGGCATATGCATCTATTTACATGATATGGTGCATATTGTCTCACCAGTAAAAGTAGGGGACACGTATGTATACATCTATAATTAGACGTATGGAAGTCCTAAAGGGAAGGAATTAGCGACATACATTCATTGTTTTACGGATAGTATGCTGAAGATATTTGTCGCAGCTTCGTGCAAATGTATTTGCATTTATTAGGAGCACTTGTAACCTAAAATACATGACTTATGCAATGAATTTGATAAAGCGATATTATCCACGAGTATTATCGAATAACAACACGTCATCTTGAGGTTCACGTTCTAATACAGATCAAAATCCCTATACCTCAACACTTCTGAAATTCGACACCCTAAATTCTGGAATCTTCTGAAACCTTTTGGAAAAAACAAATGGAGGTTTGTAAAGCACAGCAAAAAGGCTACTTAAAGTTTCTATATGGAGATTGGTAACCCACGGAAAACAAAAAAAACGCTGTGTAGATTAGTTAACTTTACAGAAAGAATTCAAATCCATATTTGAATTCTTTCTGTAAAGTTAACTAATCTACATAGCGTTTTTTTGGCAACACACAGACAAAACAAGCACGAATTAGATCAACTTTAAAGAAGGTTTCGTTATGGAGATTTGTAACACACAGACACAATCCAATATTTGGATAAGCATTAGAGAAAAAGTTTCGATATGGAGATTTGTAACACACAAACAACAACACAATATTTGGGTAAGCTTTGAAGAACAGCTTAGAACAGTTTCGATATGTAGAGTGTCATGTTATTACACCACACATGTAACACCTATTTTGTAATTGGTCCATGTAATTTATTCGGTAGTATCTGGTGAATGTTCTCATACAATAACAACACTGAACAGCTGTGTATGTATAAACAATCGTGTTGAAGAAGATTCGGAACAATTTCATAAGTAATTTCACGACGATGTCTAGTTTAAAAAGAAGGTAAAGCCAAGGGAATTATATAGGACTTGTTGTATAGACTTTTGAACTTAGGGCCAACAAAAGGTTATTCTACCCTACCTGCAAACTTCCCCGGGGCCTAGAGTTTGTATCAGATTCTAGATTTGTATTTTGTTAACGCCCGCCTTTAAGTGACAATGTATTATGATGTTTAAACAATCAAGTCTAATAATAAGCGTAATTACCTTCCCTGTTTGTGAAGATGAAAAACACACATCCTTGTATCGACACTTCCATATAACCTACTAGTTTTGTACACATTATCGTTTTAACTTCTGAAAATAATCCAATTCAATAAAATATATGCGCAACTGGATTAAATAATAAACTCCATTTATTAATTAACTAACGACCAAAGTATTAAATAAACGATGATTCCTGTTAATTGTATGTTTTGGTATAACATGAGATCAATTTCCTTATACTAACTATTTGGTGAATAAAAGAAGGCGAGGACAAATATTGAACTTTCTAGTTCAATTAATGACATTTCTGTGCACGCCAAGAAGAAACCAAGTTAACAAAGTACATTCGGGGTACAATCAATAATGATGGAAATAACTCGTCCAAATGAAAGTCTTCCTCTATTGAGTGAACAATGTGCAGTATATAATATACGTATAGAAACTGACGGGTTTTACATACAATATATACATGAATGAATGTAATCAGTACTACACCTGCTGCGGTTTAATTTACTTCCTGTTTTAGTTTTGGTTTTAACATGGTTCATAACCGAGTTGATTGCAGCGACTCTGTACTTGGTAAGTCACAACTATTTATTTGATTTCTCTGTGTAAGCTACGTTTCTAATTCGTTGTGTTGTTGTATATGTCTGTGACATATTGGACACTGGTATATTCAAATATTGGTTATACAATATTGTTGGAGATCTAAATGTCTTACCAACGATCGTTTAACTAAATAACCTAAGCATTTGTAGATACGCGTAAACAAAAATAGAAGTCATGGAAACGTATAGAGAAAATGAAATATAGATGGGTTATGATGTTATGTTATGGTTATAGTGTTATGCTTGTATATTTGACATATTGTTTAGGCCATGTAAATCCACCACTGATATTGTATAAGCAATGTGTCATCTTGTTTAGTGGGAACACGTTTGAAATATGAAGTACTCAATATTAGTCAGGAAACGAAACGTTAACACTACAAAGAAAACAAATGCCTTATGTTATGTTACAGTGAATATTCAAATATTTTCAAAATTAGGTGCTTTTGTATTGAAATAACCAGTATTTTTTTTTTGAGATGCGACAGAACTTCAGAATACTTCTTACTATCTCGATTGTTTAGCGCTCGCGTCTCTCGGCTACGACTCTAGTTCGATATCTGACCTCCGCATGTGAGTCCGAGATGGCTTGTGGTCACCAACTCGGACAGCAGGGTTGTTCTTAGAGAACTGTACTCCCGTTATGGAGACCATACGAACGCAAACATCGGTGTCATTAGGAACAATTTAGAAACGTTGTTGTAAAATTAATTTACACCTGAGCCTACATGTCGACATTCGTTAACTTTGATTAGCGATCGTGTTAGTGGGTGTGCTGCACCAATACGCGCTGTAACTGTATAGTACACATCTTAATAAAGCATTGTTTAAATGTTTAATTAATCCTCAATACTTGGTAAGAGATGGACAAATATTGGAATTAATTTCTCTATACTGAGCAGATATTGTATATGTTATATTTGTAATATAATGACTCTTTGTTGCAACTATCATATCTCGTTGTAGAAGTGACAGTATATATTTAGAAGTTGTCCTACCCAGGATCTGACTCAGGTTTAACGTATAAGTGAATTAGAGGGTGTAATTTCCTTCGATAGTTTTACGCCAACTCAACGGTAATTATTTGAGGAAAACAAAATACTGATCTTGTTCTTGGAATTGCATAATTCGGTTATGTAATTCAAACAACCCTATATTGTTAAACTGACAGCTGAAACGGATGTGTAGAAGTCTCCATGCCATTGATAATATAGATGTAATCGTATCTTATTGTTATACAATTAGACTTAGGGGAATGTATTATACTACACCCTTTTGTATTGTGTAGTATCGTTTTTTGACTCATGACCTTATTACATGGTGAACATAGATGTTACACTATACACTGCTCAACTCTACCACGTGTTCATGAAGCAAGTACCTACACCTATGCGTTCTAAATGTATTATAAACCAGTATGTTAGTCAATGGTCAAACACGAGCAAGATCGAAGATATAATCAATAAAGCAGGCGTTGGAATGTTGTTGTCGTTTCAGCAGGGCAGGTAACGGAATGTGTTAACTGTGACGATTACTTGAATATACGCGTGTTCAAAGTTTCGGTTAGACTCACAAGCATGTGTCAATAAGAGTCGGTATCGATTTGTTCGAGCCTTACACATTTTCCCAAACAAGATGATGTAATTTAAGGACTGTAACCGTAAGGTCAACTTTTGATCTCGTTTCTCTACAGGTAACATATTGACTGAACCCATGTGTCCTATGAAAGCAAGCAGTTCTCATTCAGGTCGGTGCTCTTTCGACTCCATGCAAACAAATGATTCACATACCTCCGATGATGTTTTTAGACAGAAATGTCGAAAAGGATCCGATATTGGGTACTACAGCTCAAATAGTAACATCGCCGAGTCCGTAACCTTCTACGCCGATGAAACAGATAGAAAACGTGTTTGTGAAGATAGATTGATAGAGCCACGGGTCACCAGTCCATGTATGCCACGTAAAACACAATTTGACAACTCAACTCAGGTGACTGAAATAACTGGTGGAAGATTGGAGCGTAACGACAGAAGTATAGCCCCAAATGTAAGCATATCGGATAGTGCATACAGCGACCTACCTGTGCATACACGTGGTTCAAACGCATGTCAGCAACCTTATCCTTACGGGCCGAGTACAGGGTCTTCTGGCTACGACTGTATTTCCACAACACCAGCATTGACAAAATGTCAATCACACGTTTCAAAGAACACAAACTGGAAGTGTTTATGTATACTGACCATTGTTAATACATTGTTAGTAGCACTACTATCATCAGGTGGTATTGTGGCATACTCAGTATATACTAATATACCCAAGGCACCCAGGGACAATGCTAAAGCTGATACTCAAATGACACGGTATGGCCTGAAAGAAGAGTCTCAACTTTGCTTCCCGTGTTTGATGCTTCAACTAAGAGGAGTTATCGACTTAGAGGGTGTAAAACATGTAGACTTTACTCGAGTGGATGATGACTGTTGTGTTAACTCGACCAACGATCTCATCAAGATCATGTTGAAATCAAGTAAGCATCAATACAATTATAATAATGATCCTGTACTAATATGAATAACACCATTTCAAAACCGCAATTACAATAAGCTTTTAATGTTGTGAATTCAAATATCTCTTGCATATATTGAAATACTAAAGTTTGAATCACACCTGTATATTCTCTATGACCATATACTTGTTGGCAATATACAGTATAATATACACGTAGGCTGTTTCATCAATAATCAAGGTGTATTTAGTGCAGCTAAGTACGGAGTATTTAATCATTGACTGTTTATCAAACCTAGATGAAATTAAGTCCTAATACACTTTGATGAAACGGTACCTAGGTTGTATAAGCGTGTACTCCCTGAACTGATCATGACGTTGTCTTACACCTTACAGTAGTTAACACTGAACTGATCACGACCTTGTCTTACACCTT
>ENA-OREC01002533-OREC01002533.1-marine-metagenome-genome-assembly--contig:-NODE-2533-length-10135-cov-13.547922_pt1 | contig 10135 bp, 6 predicted proteins | sample MGYA00248626_ERZ508543 | MGnify/ENA primary metagenome ERZ508543 (study PRJEB26211, sample SAMN05518279) | marine metagenome | isolation source: Puget Sound, Washington, USA | host: Bankia setacea...
TTTTTATAACGTCTTTGGTATGACGCGGTCCTTGACTGGGGATTGAACCCGGGACCTCCCGCACTCGAAGCCAGCACAATACCACTAGGCTATCGAAGAGGCGGTGTTCTGGATTGAGAACAGAGGAGTCAAAGGATTAACCTTACATTACGGCAATAAATACCAATGTTCCATTAAAAATATAAAAACACTAGTGTTCTCCCGAGGCCACGATTTTGCGACATTCTCGCTAAAAAAGATCCAACTGTCGCATACAAAATCGTCTAGGTGCGAATTTGCGTGGGGACGAATGCTTAATATGTATGCAGTGATCTCCCCTGATAAGCAGAATAACGATCGAAAGGTGTCAGACTGTTTGTCTTTGACTCGTAGTCTTTTCGTTTAGCTTACGACCTTAAAACAATTCATTCATCCAAAATGACCTTTGAATATTCTTAACCACATATCTCACTCATATTTACTTATGTCATTATGAATAAAATATTATTGATTCTTTCCATTTTTCGCAAACGGTGATTGCCATATTTTCCTGCTAAAAAACCTGCATGTGGTCTGAAAGATTGAGATTATTACTTCAAAGCCTTTGATATTTATTCAATTACAATGGATGTTTCGTTAATCTACAATAGATAAGTCAAGTTTTCAGAACTTATTATATCACTGGAGTTTAGTTCATATAAAAGTTTCTTTGCTCCGTATGTGAACATTGCCTTGGAAAGAAATTTGATATAGTTAATCATAAAAGAGAACAACATGAAAAGCAGATAGTCTCTGATAGTATGTATAATCATAATAATCATTATTTAAAGTTTTGTATCCTGTGTTCCATTGCGTTAACAATTCAGAATGTATGTAGGCTTGAATTTCTACAAGTTACTTTGTGGTAAAAACACTATTACATCGTCAAACATGGTTGTTAAGCTTTCAAAACGAACATGACAGTACAAATGTTTACAATGTGTGTTACCAGTTTAAAGTAGCAGTTTAAAATTGTCAATTTTATATGTCACAAGTTCATTTACTATTCATATCAATGAATTGGTGGGATTAGAATTTAGAGGTACATTTGTACCCAAACATAAATGGTGAAAAGGTGTTATGAAGTTTTTTATTATAAACTTTGATGTTCCTAAGGTTTTGAAAATGTCTTCTCATTTTTTGAATTCTTTAATTCAGTTTTTTTGCTATCACTGAAACAGTGATTTAAGTTAGACGCCTATAAAAGTGTCTATGTATTAATACTGTTGTTTAAGTTAAAGACTGTATTGAGCATAGTCTTGTGTCTTCAGTTAAAAATCAAGTTATCATTCAATGTTTTGGGTTTTTACCATTTATATCATAAACAATATCACTAGTTTTTATTCCCTTTTTATTTACAGAAATAGTGTTAACGGTTCAAATGCCAACCATGAGCAGCCAGCCGTTTAACATACCTGGAGTTCCAGATGATCTACGACAGAATGAAACAATCTTCCAGGTTGTAGATTCATTGGAATACCTCGACAAAGTTGCCAATGAGATTTTCAACAGGATTCATTCCCGTGTTCAAAACAACAGTGCCCAATTACAGAAAATCAATGATAGAGTGAGTTTAGCTCAAGCCAAAATTGACAAGATCAAAGGCAGTAAAAAAGCGACAACTGTTCTAGCATCTCCAAAATACCCTTCTGCAGACCATACAGACCCTTATGAAACAATTTTCCAAAATGATGAGAAATTGAAGATGGTGAAAAGAACAAACTATCACCTTCAAGAAAAGCACAGAATGGCAGATGAGACAGCAATAAAGGATAAGATGCAGTACTACCATGTGAAAAGTGGCCGAAGAAAGAAGAAGGATGGACCCAGAGGGGAGGGACTTGGCGGGCTTCCTAAAACTATACCATCAGTCAGCTCACTGCTTTTATTCAACACTTCAGAAAATCCGTATGTATCTATACCATACATTAAAGTTTGTTTTTTTAACACTATTTTAATATAGATGTATTTTTGTAAAATGTATACTAAACAAACAAAAAAGAGAGCAATTCTAATGTTTACTTCAAACTTTGAAAGTAAAGTGGAAAATTACATGCTTTACAACAAACTGTACATAGGGGTAGCACTTTTGAAGGCTGGTATTTTGATCACCCCAAAAAACATTATTATGAACTTTGATTTCTGTTTGTTGATAATGCTAAGAACCACCATTTGTTTATTCTTAGAGATTCAATTACAAATGTAGTTTCAGTTTAAAAGAATTTCATTTCAATCATATATTGGAAAAGTTGGTGGAATGTTTTTTTATTGATTATTTTTTTCTTCAGAATAATATGTATTCTTACTATAATTTAAGTTACTGTTATTTTTCAGATATAAGAAGTATGTGATGTTAGATCCTCTAGGTGTTGTTACTAAGACCAGAACTGCTATGGAGGAGGAGCAACAAGCAATGGCTGATGCTCCGAATACGATCAAGACCAATGAGGAGCTGCAGCGGCTACAAGCAGATAACTACTTCTATGTACCGGGTATTGGAGAAGTTCCAGAATTAGATGTACCCATTGCATTACCAAACTTACTCGGTAAGTAATCACTTATTATTGACTAAAATCTTGTAATAAATTAAACAGCAAATACTCTTTGTTTTCAGGGGCTTTTCACAACATTTTTTTTTCAAAGCAAATACAACTCACAATTGGGAATGAAGTATTAAATGTTTAAGTCAATATCAAGTATTAAGTGTTTAAGTCAATATCATTTGTTTTAGTTCTGTATTATATCTGTGCATAAAGGTCAAGAGGAAGTAAATATGCACTATACAACAAAGATAAATAAAGTATTCAACAGACAGCAGCTTGAACATACACCTCTATGTATGCACAAGTTGTCATTGTAGCCTAACTTTTTTAACAAAACTTGAGCTTTGAATTCCTTATCTTTCAGGTGTTGCTGATGATGTGATGTACAGCAATGAAGCAGGCAGTGACTTCATAGGTCCATCAGTGATGAGTAACATGCCAGATCTTCCTGCTGTGGTACCAGAAGCTGAGAATGTGCCTGCTGGTCCTGCTGCACCGAGTGTTGGAGCTCCGGCACCCCCTGCTCCTCCTGGCCCTCCTCCATCTGAACCGCCCCCACCTCCACCACCACCACCACCAGGTCCACCTCCACCACCCCCACCATCTGAGGGAGGAGCACCAGCACCCCCTCCACCACCACCAGCAATGGCACCAGGTCCACCACCACCACCACCGACTGGTGACGTACCCTCAGAGGTTTCTAGCGGAGGTGGTGGCAGAGCAAACTTAATGGATGCTATAAGACAAGCAGGTGGTATGGGTAAAGCTGGGCTCAAGAATGCTAAAGAGAAAAAAATTGAATCCAAGAAGAAAAAGAAGGAGGAAAAGAGTGCTGGTGGAGGTTCAAGTTCAGGCGGTGGTGACTTGATGGGAGATTTGTTTGCAAAGTTGACCATGCGACGTAAAGGTATATCAGGTTCAGGAAAGCCAGGGGGTGGAGGAAGTGCAGCAGATAAAAGTGAAGGTTCAGGGGCTGATGGTGCTTTGGGTAAGATTTCATCAATGATACCACCACCACCAGCAGCCATGTCAGCACCACCACCGGAAGAGACAGGTGAGGACGAGGACTGGGAGTGAGAATAAACTGAACTCAAAGTAACTGAGAAGTGCAATATATTATACATAACCATAAACTCAGAATTTGTTTGCAGTTTATGATTTCCAAACTTGTTATCAATTGTGCTGCGATATGGGATCCAAATGACTAATTATGTTGATTTGTTTTGATTTTGAATATACCCTGAACATATTTTGGTTCAATTAATTACCAAATGATGTAAACAAAGACTAATGATACAGCTACTTGTTGGAATTGGAAATTATTTGAGTTAATCTGTAACTTTGTAATTACACTTGGAGAAAATGGCGGTTGATTTGATGTACCACACCAGTCATTATTTTTGTTGGATCTTTAGTTTAGTGTATTAACCAGACATTAAATTTGTTGATTTGAAATTTCTATGTCTAATCATATTCAAAGCATATACATATACATGCGAGATTTTAAATATACATGATTTCTAAATTGCCTGAAATTGAAATCTTCAAATATATTGACTTGATCATCAATTGTGAAATTATGGAAGAAGTGCGGACATGAACTTGAGAACATGATAGTTTGTTATAAATTTGATTGTTTGGTGGCTTCAAGATATGTGTATACATGTATTAAGAAATCTTAAGTATATAGTAGATTTAAAAGAGATAAAATTTGATTTGTTAATTGTTATGCTATTTTTGATAATAAATATTTTAGAAAAAATTGTTATATGTTATACTGGATATGTTATTGTTGCATTGTCTAATGTTCACTGTAAAATGCTGTAATGCTGATGTCAGAGATGAAAACTTGGACCACAGAGATGTCCACTGTAAAAGCCAGACAGCATTTCTTATAAGACTTTATGAACATCATGTTATTCCAGTACATGTATTTTAAATCAAGCTTAAAGTTGACTGTTCGTTTCAAATAAATTATATTCCTTAAACATTTTTTGGCAAGAAGTAGCATACATATTATAAAAAATGCTTCTTATGATTTTTTTAAATAATTTCATAAGTAATTTCTGGCTATGAAAGTATAGATAAGATGAATATGTAATTTTATGATCTTAAACAACAGTGCTGTTATAATTACCATGCATGCTTGCACCATAGGTCCATTATAAATACACATTTCTGTGACCTGCCCTATACCTTGGATCAATTCAATCAAGCAGTCTGCAATATTATTTTTTAGTTGTATATTGGTTACAACACCTCCCCCCCCCCCCCCCCCTTTCTTTGTTTGTTTTTATATTTATATTCCTGCTGCAGCTTGACGCGCGTATATCTAGTTCCACAACAGGAACTTGATTTTATTGTAAGTCAGATAGAATACAGACAAGTAATGGTGAAATATGTATAACAATCACAGTCACATGAATACTCACTGAGTCTCACACACTAACAAAACAATACAAGTATTCATGGAGACAAGCACGAATACATGATTATACAGAAAAAGGTAACATACGTGTATTTACCCAGTCAGTATTACCACAGACCTTCAGTTTATATGTCCATTATACATTTTGTAATATGAGCAGTAAACCTGAGTGATTGAAAGAAAATAAAAAAAAATAAAAAATATAAGTACACAATATTTAGTAAATGTAATTTTAACATTGATTTAAAGGTATGAACAATCTGCACAAGATCTCAGGTATATATATCATTACAATTGCATGCAGTAAAGTAAAGAGTATAACTGCCATGATTACTAAAGTCAACCATAGATATTGATATAGGTTTTTTAGACAATTACTGGAAAAAAAACAGCAAAGGGAGATAATTAATGTAAATACTTCGGTACCGACGTTTACTGTTGTCCCAACTGGCTCCCGGACCTTGGTAAACTTTTTGGATAGAAAGGGAACCAATCACAAATATGGCGTCATCGAAAAATTAAAAGGTAAATAACAATATTGCGATTTATTCAATCTTACAAGCATTGAACTATTTAGTTGTACTATCTTAACATTTCACATCATTATGCATATCTCCTGCTTAATGATTAAATAAACCGTGTAGTGGTGTTTGTGTAAAAAGAAACGAGTGATTTGTGTAAAGGTAACCCGTCATTAATGTTGACATTTCTATTTCAGCATACTTTGATTTTAAGATCAATATTGCTCATTGTCAAACAGTTGGGCCGATTCATGCTGATTAACTAGATATTATTCATTAACATATTTAGACTTTTATAGTAATTTACCATGAATGATCTTGTATTTCATGCATCTGTCATTAGAAAACAATCTGTCATCCTGCTATTGAAAAACACAATGCACTTATTTGTCTCTAACTTCTAAGGAGATCGATCTGCCCTCCGACACTTGCCTGTTTTGTATAACAAAAGAAACCACTGTATCCACGTACATGTGTATTTGTTTGTCCAAGTCCCCGTGCAACTTTTCATTGGTTTAACAGCTATGCATATTTAAAACTGGGCGTTTAGGCGTCATGTCAATTATTGTCTTTGGCGAAACAAAATATTGGATTATAAATTTACAAACATTTCTTGTAATTTATACTAAATACATCTATTATTTATGTGTTGGAAGTTAGAACTACATTAAGATTGAATTGCAAAAACAATTGTATACTATATATTTATCATTTCATTATATGCTTTTACGTTTTTTATTAGAGGCAGAGCTGAAATGAGAAGTTTTCAATAGTTCTCCTAAAGTATATGTTCTATATGTGGTACACATTGTCTCACTACTCAGTACTCATTGTCTTTATACTGAAATATATAAAAAAAGAGTATGATTTACTAAGTTAAGATAAATTATTTATATTACAGACTGTTCTGAAGACATGAGAGGAAGAACATACACCTTTGACTTGATTATTAGTTTAATCTGGTGAATGAAACGAAACTTCATCTCTGATTGAAAGTGCGACATGCGTGTTTGGTAATTACATAGACAGGTTAGTCATTGTTTTTATATTGTTATCTGTTATGACCATATTCCTAAAGAGGGAACTCATTTGTAAGCGTTTTGTGATAATGGATTAGGTTTGTCAACATATTAATGAAAGTTTATGTTGGTTTACCATATATATAACTGAACTGGAGCTTGAACTTGTTTTTTTCTCATGACCAAGTTAGTAAATTTAAGAATAAAGAATTAATAAATACCTGTCTTTGAAGCCTGTATACAATTTTATTTAACACAGTGACCGATGTGTAGTTTTGTCTTTTGTAATTAAGTTAATAGAAATATAAAAAAACATTAGTAAGTTTGTTTTGAACTTTCAGTTTGCTTGATTACACCTGCTACAAAATGGGCCACTTTGCATCTCACTGGATTGCTGTATTTCTTGTAATATCAGCATATGTGGCTTCAATGGAGATAGAGGTTATCAACCAGCATGCTACAACCAAAGCCAAGGGAGATGTCTCTGATTTGAAGCCGCAGCAAATACACATAAGTTTAGGGGACACTGCTAGAGATATGACAATAATGTGGGCCACACAAAGCTACGATATTTCCCGTGTTGAGTACCACACTGGCGACAGACAACTAGCAAAACAAGTGGATGGTGAAACACGTAAACTGGACACTACTAATGAACAGGGACTCCAGTATCTTCATCATGTGACACTGACTAAACTAAGTCCTCAGACAAAATACTATTACCATGTGAAAGGGGAGTTGGATGATACGCTAAGTGATCAATTTAGTTTCACTGTCCCACCAGTTCTTGAAGGCAGTACTCACACTTTCATGGTATATGGAGATTTAGGACTGAAGTCTAAAGACATGCAGTTCCTCCTACAAGAAGCGAGAAATGAAAAATATGAAGCTGTGTTCCATGTTGGTGATATTGGATACGACCTGCATAGCGAAGGAGGTAAAGTTGGAGACAAGTTCTTACATACAATAGAAAACGTTGCTGCGAGGATTCCGTACATGACAGTGCCCGGAGATCATGAGCAGTTTCAACAGTTTTTACATTACAGGTACAGATTCTCTATGCCGAACCTACCATGGCCCATGCCTGCAGATAAACTCTGGTACAGCATTGATATTGGTTCTATACACTTTGTGATGTATTCGAGTGAAGTGTTCTTTTCCGATGAACTGAATGTCGAAAAAATGTTGGAATGGATGAAGACTGATTTAGATAAAGCTAACCAGAGAAGATCCGCTGTTCCTTGGATAATTGCAATGGGGCATAGACCAATGTACTGCTCGACGGAGGATATCACAGAAGACTGTAGACGAGAGAGAAGGTCCCTGGTTCGGTCGTCACTAGAAGATATGTTTTACGAAGCTGGCGTGGATTTGATTATATCTGGCCATGTGCATGATTACGAGCGTACTTGGCCCGTGTATAAGAAACGTGTAGTACAGTACCACTATAAGGAACCTATGGCACCTGTTCATATTCTAATAGGGACCTTGGGATCAGCGTACAAAGTAGACAAGAGCAGCAATGTAGAGGGCCATGTTGCAGCATTTGTGTTGTCTGAGAAGGGAAAAGAGTCATTTGGCAGATTGAAAGTTTATAATGCTACCCATTTATACTGGGAAGTGAGAGAGTGTGCGAACAATAAACTTGTGGATAAAGTGTGGATTATTCAGTCGTATCATAGACGCTTCACACAGACCTACATTCCAAACCCTCTCGGTGAAATGGGAGAAAGCTGGGTCTCACAGACAGAGTCTGAACCGTCGTTTGGTCTTGAAAATTTCCTCGGATTCAAAGGATCCCACTATGGTGATGATTATCAGACAAAACTGACTGTATTGATTTGTGTTTTTGTGATTTGCATCTTTGGAATGATTGCCAGGAAGAAAGTGCTTGACTTCATCAGAATTTGTTGCCTTAAGAAAGATCCCTGTGCCAAGTTTAAGAATGGCATGAACAACGGTGCCTCGAACATTTGAGATTGAGGATGTATCATAGGGTGAATGCATTACGGTTCTAAGTGCTATTGAATAAGAAAGCGGATAGATCATTTTCACATTCACCCCTACATATACACATTTCCTAAGACATACATAATACATATCACTTTTTTATTATCAGGTCTAGGCAAATAGAATGGACCACATGTGACATAGTCTGCTGAACAAGTGAAAATGAATAGTTCAAATTGTTGTCATGTACTGGTCAGTAAGTTAAAGACTTTATATGGAAGATGCTTATTTTAAATACAAGATCAATGTATACATTTAACAATTTGGGAATGTGCCTTTTGGATTGTTTCAGGAAAATTCAATCTCAAAGACAAGGACAAGCTAACACTTTGATGTGAAAGGCCTCTGACTTCAGTAAAACATTTCAAATTGTTCAAGTCCTGAATGTAATCACTAAAGTATTCATTATATATATATATATCAATTTTGCATTCCACATTGTTTTTGATTTAAATGTAAAGATCCCTTCAAGTAAAGTGTGCATCTTCATTTTCATCAAATGCAGTACATGTAGGTTACTAGGTGAACTCTCCTGCAACTATACAGAAGAAAAGATATTCTAGTTAAGGGTGGCGTATAGAATATTGGCTTTGAATTTGATTATTTCAACAAGTTAATACAGAAAATCACACTCTTATTGATTGTAAGTGCATTGTACAATATGGCCACCTGCACAAATAGGGACACCTTGTTTACTGTGTTTCATTATTGTATATGTTATTAGAGGGTATTTAATCTTTCATGGTTATGTTGTTTGTTATGTTTTGTAATTGGAAATACATTGTACACAAATTCACACAAAGTGCTGTTTACAATAGTAACTAGATATGTTTATTCTGATGTTTACAATAGTAACTAGATATGCTTATTCTGTGGTTTACAATAGTAACTAGATATGCTTATTCTGATGTTTACAATAGTAACTAGATATGCTTATTCTGATGTTTACAATAGTAACTAGATATGCTTATTCTGATGTCACCTGTCAACAAAGGCCACTTTTATAATTCCCTGTGACTGACCGTTGTAGACAAGTTTGACTGTACTTGGGTCCTTGTACCCCTCTAGATATGTTAACTCTGCAACTTTAAGATTATTTTATTTATTGACTGATTTTTAACCTATGCACATGGTTAAAGTAGTAGTTACTGTATTACTAAGCCTTTTTTGTACAGTTCTTTTTACAGACAATCTTCTATTTTGGCTATCATTCTATTCGACAGGTATTGTTAATGGTACGGAAACAGGATACAAACATTCACTTGTGAAGAAAGTGATTTAGATATATATTAAGCTTTTATAAATATGTATTGTAATCTCTCGCTTCATGACTTGTAATAACACATTGAAATACAAACAAATGGCAAAAGATGATAGTAAGGGTCTTTTATCATTATCATCTAATAATAAATCACCTCAGCTATAAACGTTGGAAACTAGAACAGGGCATCACACCATTGTATGTATTGTGCATTGAATGATTGCATCTGCTCTATAGTTTTATGTATTTTGCATTGACTGATTGCATCTTCTCTATAGTTTTATGTATTTTGCATTGAATGATTGCATCTGCTCTATAGTTTTATGTATTTTGCA
>ENA-OREC01002534-OREC01002534.1-marine-metagenome-genome-assembly--contig:-NODE-2534-length-10133-cov-13.740851_pt1 | contig 10133 bp, 8 predicted proteins | sample MGYA00248626_ERZ508543 | MGnify/ENA primary metagenome ERZ508543 (study PRJEB26211, sample SAMN05518279) | marine metagenome | isolation source: Puget Sound, Washington, USA | host: Bankia setacea...
TTAATAATAAATAAATCTTTTTATTATACTTATTTTCATTTGTTTGCAAAAGCTTTACCCAATATCTTATAATATTATACCATGTCTAACTGTTTTTTCCAAATTCTATTTCCAGCGTCTCAAAACACACTCGATATCTACATTGTACTCAACTACACAGTACCGGCCAGCGAAGATCTCAATTCCAGAGCAGAGTTTAATAGATATAAAGACGAGCTAGAATCAAAGGTAGGTACCCACAGTCTGATGGTAATTCCCCACTACATGTACGAGTAAAATTGCTAAAATACACGTGGCGTTTATAATGCACATACAGCTACCGTTGGATAAAGCGTCTGTAAGCATTACGTCCAAACAACATAAAACATAGAAAAGTGCATGCTAATGAGCTAAATATCAGAGCTGGAAAACACGATTATGTATCTACAGTAAAGTTTCACAATTAAGACATTCGATAGTAAGGAACTTCACTACTTACAATCATGTCACAGCGTATGATTTGACAAATTGGACACTTAGGTGTAAAATCAGCAGGAATTAGCTAGATTGTAGTATTGGGTATTAAAAACACTTTTTAATTTTTTTCTTTCAGCTTCTTGTATTTTACCAGAAGCGTTCCGGTATCCGCATTTCCGCAGTGATTGTTCGATACATTGCAAGGTAATATAACTGTACTATAAAAGCTCCTCAATCATATACTGCATTTGTTTTACACTACACATGTAATTCGGCCATTTCTGACTGTACCATGTGGCCTAAGGGTGTGTTGATATATGCTCATGTTTAGTTTGTTTTCGTGGATGTCTTTCAAGTTTGGTTACTCTAGTGATCACCCTCTTTAAGGTTGTTTTATATATAAATCTGCTTGATAACGTTCCAAAGAAGTATTTCTTCCACGTTCTATACATAACATCTTCTTCTACTGGGTTGTGATTGTAACATATACATGTTAGTTATATAATGCACTTCTTATACACACAGAGGCAGTCTAAAGGTTAATGCCACACTTGTCAAAGATCAAACTGATTCAACAACAACAGACATGGCCCAGTCATCCCTTGAGCTAGCCACACAACAAGATGGCGTGGAAGTATTTGGCATTAAATATTACGCCATGGGACTAGTAGTTGGGGATCAACCACGTAAGTGATCTTTTGGGGTGATATATTGATTTATCGTTATGTTTAGTCTGTTCCACAACTATTGCAAACTAATGACTAAAACCAGGTTTGGCGTGGCGCAGAGGAAAGAGCGTTTGATTCCTCATCGGTCAGCTGTGAGTTCGAACCCAATTAACACCTCGTGACATTTCCTTGAGCAAAAACTGTACCCTCATTTAAAAGTACTGGTTTGTTCCAGGAACGGATTCGTGACAGATTTACATCAAAATTGCTTGTTTTACTAATCTAACAATAATTGCATTGAAACTAGAAAGTGTGTTTTGCTAAGTCTTGTGTATGTTTTAACAACACCAGCATATCAGTTAACTGTCTTGTTCTATTATATAAAGCACTTGTTTACCTAAAGAACGAAGTCACGTACACATCATCAAAACACAAATTTAATTGCAGAAAAGCAACTAACTGAACACGATTGTTGTTGTTTTCAAATAGTGAAACTGTATAGTTAAAACGCTCCGTTACAGTTGATACATCCAACCCTGATACCAACACACTCCTATGTAACGTATATGAGGCCGACAGAGGGCAGTGCGGTAGTTCAACCACGTGTGAAGTTGTAGATGGAAAACCAACTTGCCAGTAAGTAGCCACGAGTCAATGCATCCCTTTTCCCTGTTTTATTATTTGTGTAGGTCAAATAGTATGTACTGGTTTATACATGTCTAGACATATTATCCCTTTTCTAGGAGTTAACATGCTTATTTTGATATGAATACTCTCTTTAAAGTCACGGGAAAGTTAGCATGTCGTTGAAGAATCAATGATACTATCAATTACAGAACTTCTTTAGTTCTCATGTATGCAAAGTGTTAAGCGTTTTACCAACTAAATGCAAGCTATAATTTGAATCTGTTCGTCATCTAGCGATCTATGCAGACACCATTGTTACGGTACTTGTATATTGAAGAGAGACGTATGCCCAATTTCTTTGACTGTTTATGCTCTCTTGGATTCAGATTATTTATGTGATATGATCTCCATTTCAGACCTGTGAAGACATCCGACAACTTTGGCTTAGTTATAGGTCTTGGAGTTGGTATACCATTGTTCTTGTTGGCTGCTCTCATTGTTGCAATCGTTATTGTACTGTGGGTGAGGAACAAGAGGAAGGCTAGATACTCCTACGATGATGACAGGTATGTTGTGTTGCGGTTCAGTGGCGTTTGTAATGGTGGTTTTATGTTATATAACTATGTTTTGTTTGATCTTTGGTATTCATCGATTGTGTTTTGTTTTATCCATCGCGGTTATCTTAAATAACTTTTGCATATAGGAACGCCATTAATTGTAAGCATATCAATCATACCTTATTCCTTAATCCTTAATACTAGGGCGTATTGAAGGCATTTTAAAATAGGTGGTGATAGATCGAACGATGTTTACATTCGTATCATTACAAACCTTCCTTTTTAGTAAATGAATATATGTATAAACCATTTGCTTGTTAAAGCGTTATACGTTTACTTTTGGAAATAAAAGTTCAAACCTGTTTGTGTAAGCGTATTTGATTTGGTCTTTATATTTATCATTAATCACTCTACGAATAGATGAAACATCAACTATTATAATATGTTCACTATATTTTCAGGAGTTCATTCAACACTGGATTCTTCCCACACGCTATGCCAACCAAAATAAATACATGGGGACGTGGAGATCCCGTTTATAACAAACAAACATGGGACGACACCTCTTCATCTACATATTCAGAAGAAGAGCGAAGAAAAGCTAGACAACCTAGACCTGAGGAAGTGCAGGGTGAGTACAGCTAGGTGGATGATAACGTTTTAAAAGTAACATATTAGCCAAAAGTATTGCTTGTTTACATAGCTCCTACCCTTTTTCTTGTAGAATCAAATGTTACTGCCAGTTTGTGAGTCAATAAGCAACATGCTGTAATGTATAATGTAAATATATGGTAAATGTATAATAAAAACAACAACAGGATATACCTTCAATCCTGCAAATGTTTAATGTACTAGCAAGGTAATAGTCAAAATGTGATTGGTTCGATTATTATTTCGTTAACCAATCGTTGACAGTGTCTTAGGAAAAGTAAACAGACTATCAAATGGTAGGAAACTGTTCAAGATAAAATGACTCGAAAGTACCTTCTACAGGTCACTGTTTTTTTATATCCGAATAGCATTATCTTATTTGCTTTTACTTGTATGTTTTCAGCCTATGACAACTACCAGTCAAATTTCTCGTGGGACTTTTTATACAACTACATCAACCCTAATGAAAGAGTAAGTATTAACAATTGACTCTAAACTTTAAACTCCGCAACGTACTGAAGATAATATAAATCAACCATACTACATGTATTAGCTTTGAAGTGTTAGTATTAGGTTTAAAGAAGACAGTGTAAGTTCATGCATCGATATAATATAATACATTTAGGTATACACCGTATCACTATATAATCCAGCTATCTTTACATGCTTTAAACATACGCCACGAACACAGTATGTAGTCGGTGTTTAATTGGTTTTAATGTGAACTTATTTGTTTTCTTCCAGTACGAGATTCAAAGACCACACACAGAAAGACACCCCCATCCTGTCTTTAAATAATGTAAGTGTACTCCCTTTTCTAAAATAACAATCCAATCGAGTGTTTACAATGTCTTTGATTACTTGCATACAACTATTACTTCTTATTTATGTCAACTATTTAGAACATAACAACATGCATTGGTTCATTCGTTATATCATTTCTCTAGTAGTCCTTGTATTGAATATAGATGTACTCATTGTTGATCGGATTAGGATAAGTTCTAAGTGTTTATATGTTATACGCTTTAAGAAACCACTAACTATATTACACTTAGTAATACAGGCGATGTTTATCGTGCGTCCTAGTTACGCGTTTATTCTTTAAAACAAAGGTTGAACCATGGTTGTATAGTTTATGTTGTCTCATTTCAGCCATACCCTAACCAACCCATGGTTCAAGCGATCTTCTAAGCGATTTGGGCGTCAAGTCCCGTTACGTGGTTAAGAGATGCTTGTTCAACTCCTATATCACAGTGCTATTATACCGTATAATCCCCACAGACGGTCTTTCAACGCGAGTTGGGCGGAGTCCCGTGACGTACGAAAGACTTGTGTTCTGATATGAGTTCAAGCGTCCAGGGTATTCTTCTAGGCGATTTGGGCGGAGTCCCGTTACGTCAAGAGGTAATGCTCACAACTTAAACAGGGAGCAGCAAGAGGAGGAGACCTCTTTCTACGCGATTTGGGCGATAGTCCCGTGACGAAAGAAAGAACATTCTCTTTCTTGATACAATACCGAGACCATACCATACTTCCATTGCGATTTGGGCGAAGCCCCGTGACGTAGGAAGAAGGGTGTATTTCGCAGCTATGCAGCATACAGTGTACATGCCTTCCACATCGATTTGGGCGTGTCCCGTTACGTCGGGAAGATGTACACTGTTTCGATGTTCCTGGGCTTATTGTTATATAATGACGTCTTCTTGAACGATTTGGGCGAGTCCCGTAACGTCAGGAAGGGGCCCAGAAACTGTCTCTTTACACATGTTATATTGTTTATATTTAAGTCGTTCTGTTTATGCGATTTGGGCGGGACCCGTGACGCTAAATGGAATGGCATTTGTCAAATTTACAAACTATATAGCAGCTATACCCCCAAAGACATTACCTATGTACTGCTCAAGCATTCTTTCTTAGACGATTTGGGCGAGCCCCGTGACGTATGAAAGGACAAGCTTACACTCAATGTTTCCAAACTGTTAACACTAAATAATAACTAGTTGTATATAACTTGTAAGCAGATCGTTTATTGGTGTACATGAAATTATGTGAAGCAGCTCTGTCGAATATGTTTGATCTAATATCTTTTTCATCTCGAAAAATTAATTTAAGTAAGAACGTTAAATTCATTCGTTCATATGATTACATTTGGTAGTTTTATGACATATATGATACTTTAAGGAACTGAAGCGAAGTTTGTTTCGTATGAATTAAGCCTTTTCAATACCCCTAAAAGGTGTGTGTAAAATCATATCTACAGAGCTGCGTGTAAAAAGTATTCTGTAAGTGTTTGTGACGTCCAGTATTTCTATTATATAACCGTTCATGTAAAGGTTCTTTATACGTTAACGTGTGTCCATATATAGCCACATTTGTTCTCTGTTTTGTTATTTCAACTTGATTTGTATGTGTCTTTGAGAACAAACGAGTAATGATTTAAACATGAAAATCAACCAAATACATCAATCTTTATAACAAATATAAGCCGTGATTTGGATAGTACGATGTTTCTTTTAAACGTTAATTTCGTGTAAGGAAAACACCTTAGATATTTACACATACATTACTCCCTTTCAATTCCAACAGTAAATACAAGTGCTATGTCCAAGTGTCCAGACTTTTAACAGATGTTTCCAAGGGCTCGATGTACTGGTTTTAGAACATCTTTAAGCGGTACTAGAAGTAGTGTTTTCACCATTGCTTGATTTTCAAAATCAATTGTAAACAATGATAAATCCAAAATATCCATTTATATTTTATTTTTGATACATCTGAGATTATAAGAAAATAAAAGAAATTACCAAATGAAACATGTTCTTGTATTTATTTTGCTATTTGAACACATGGATTGTTGTTCGAATATGTTACACGATAGTTTGTGTTGCCTTCATACAACACGCAATTTGAACCAGAAGTTCCAAAATACATGTGGTATACCATCGTGTGTTTTAGCTTGAAGCATATACAAGGTGTAATGAAGTGTTAAAATATAACATTATCATCGGACTCGCAAAATTAACATATTTGCGTCCACTGACCATGTACATAATTTCATCCACTGACCATGTACATATTTCCATCCACTGACCATGTACATATTTCCATCCACTGACCATGTACATATTTCCATCCACTGACCATGTACATATTTCCATCCACTGACAATGTACATATTTCCATCCACTGACCATGTACATATTTCCATCCACTGACCATGTACATATTTCCATCCACTAACCATATACCAAGCGCGGATATCACATACCTACTGAAACCAGCTACCTTTGTTCTCTAAGCGTCACGCCATATTACACTCAGTTCTGTGTTGAAGTAATGTACTATCGAATACACAAAGTGTTTCATTATAATTGTTACATCTATGCAAACAAGTAAACGGAATCGTTCACTGCATAGAAGCCATAACATCTTCATTTAGTTTCGTCTTTAACAATGATCAATAGACGTCCAGCGTTTATCAAATGTCACAACGTTACACATATAGTTGGTCGGTGTTATCATTTCTTTCCTTTCTTCTTCTGCCTACGTTTATACCAGGACGAGGGTGCTTTTCTAACTGGTGCCACAAATGGTTTACGACCAAAGTCAATGATCGCATACTGAACATTTCCGCCAGACTCGCGGTTAATAAGGTCGTTGGTGTCATCTACATGTACCACGTGATCAAGAACAGCATATTGTAGCTCTCTACTTTTTACACGACTCTGAAAATATAATAGCAATAGTATGACAAGATAATGGCTTACTTGTATGTATTGAGATAAATAGTTTGCACTAGACTAATTTACAGCCAGCCAACCTTTTTCTTTCTTTAATGTTGAGACCAAGTGTAAACTATTCGTAAACAAAGGCATGCGAGACGTCGTTTCATATATTGACAAAGTGAATTGAAAGTTAAGTTGTCTATTTGAGCTTACACTAACACATGTTTTAATTATCTTGTAAATTGATATCGAAACGTAATTGCAAATATTTACAAACGTGTTTAATTTGATGGAAGTGATTGAAATACTTTTCGTATTGATTTACTCTGTCGTGTGACTAGGTTACTATATGTAGGCCCTTTTGATTGTTCATTATTCCTGAACATTTCTTCTGGAAGAACATTGTCGGTGATCTTGCCACAGTCAATATTTGGAAATTTGACGTTGAACGCTGTTCCATTGGTGAATTTCACATTGTTGTTTGTTGTATCTGTGTTACATGATTGTGTATTAGATTTAGGAATCACTTTTGCATATTCAGGAACGTCATTGGAGAAACTTTGCTTTCTTTTATCCCTTTCACATTTCGGTAATACCTTGGTACACTCTTGATCACCTTTAACTGTATTTTGTTTATCTGATACTTTGCTAGTCTTTTTCACAACTTGTGCATACTCTCCCGAGATATCTATACTTTTATCGCAGATTATGCCTGGATCATGTGTCCCCGATATAGAAGAACTGCTTTCACGTATCAGAGAGTATTCGTTCTCTACGGCTTTAGACTTGTTGGTAGTTTTTGGTCGCTGTGGCAGGCATGGGGAGTCACGCACGCACGACAAATTGCATCTTGAACCTTGAACAGAACTACTTCCAGCAGCAAGACCTCCACTTGAAATATCGCAATCGATCTCATTGTAGACGGATTCTGAAGTGTGATAATATCAAGTACAACTATGTTAGTCAGCAAAAGGTACACCAACAGTTGATTAAGTCTAATTAAACCACGATGCATTGTAAACGTCAGACAAGTGGTTAATCCATTATTTTGAAATACTATCTTAAAACAACACTTATACATAGTCCAATGTAAGACTAACTTACCAACAGGCATTTCAAAACAACGTATAGTAACTACTTATTTGCATATCACTAACTTTGATCCGGCACCATCCAATCATTGAGCTGACACAGTTTAACCCCTGCGCATAGGCCATAAATAGTTTGTCTAAACACGACTAATAAATGAACATATTATACCTTACACAAATGTTATCCTTCTTTGTGTATACAAATTGCAAGAGGTCTTAATTTAGCGTAGTACATGAGTTGACAGCTTAGTGGGCCACTATACTGAAATAGCGACCGGTCACTATTTTACTATAGCGCCCGCTGCAGTCAGCCGTTTTTTTTGGCGAAAATAACAACACATGAATCTTCTAGAACTGTCAAAACAACCAAATGTTTTGCAACAGTTACGGGGTTTAGGATAATCTGCTCGATAGTAAATATTCTAAAAAGACAAACTGTTGCGGCATCTGTTTTATCTACTTTGAATTCAATAGAGAAATGTGTGCGGTATACTATAAGAAATAATTCACCCACTTCAGGTCGCCTGGCATTATAGTGACCTCCCAGTCAGCCCTAAAACATTCGATCCGCTTAATGTTTGCGTGCTGACTGGTCTGTCAATATAATACTATCAGGCCCTCGGTGATGTTTACTATTTCTTTAATAAGTAACAACTGTAATGCATACCTGTATCCATGGCGTCATACTGATTTCTGAAATTAATCATGACTGCATATAAAAAATAAACTCGATTGAATAATTAGAAATCTTTAAATCTTTAAATATTAAACTAGTAACGGACTATACTTCAGTACCATGCGATGTAAGGTTGCTTTAACCTGTTCAAAAAAAGTTGATTTGAGTTTAATGATACATTTGAACGAACATTAAAAGCAGTCTTATGTTTATACCGTAGACTAATTATGTAGTTTGTGTTATCCAAACTAGGCAATGTGTTGCTTGGTTGGTTAGGATGACTGTACACGATTGACGTAAGACATATGCATAATATAATTCTAACATTGTAACATGATCCACTTCTTTGTCTATATATACAAAAACAAACGAAACGGCCGTTGTTAATAGGCCGATATAATACGGTACTACTTCAGGCTGTTCTGTCTTAACAGCGGAAGTAAACCGGATATCTGCATGAGCTAAAAGTAACAACCGTTTTTACCTTTTTAATTTGTTGTTGATCATGTAAGAATCAAAATAAAATATAAAATACAGTCATATATCAGCTCATTAACAACGGTGCGTCGTTCTGATGCTTGATATTAACCACTTAGGCATTCGGCCTGCGTGGTAAATTATAAGCATCAGAACTCCAAACCATTGTTAATGAGCCGATATACAACGGTAAATCATATTTTATTTTAAACATAAACTATTGAAGAATATAAATGTATTATACTTAGTGTGTTAACGTCTATACACTTCATCCCTAACTGACCATAGACAAACTTGGATACACATGTCCACAAGTAAGGACCTTTTCCTGTTTTATACATAGGCTCTTCACATCATTCATATCAAGAGCAGCATTAAACCTCAGTGCAACATCCGTGTAAGAGTTGTAGATAAAACCAAATGAGATAAGCTAGTGTCGCTTTCAACTTCATATATCATTGATCATCATAAGTTAGTCCATCGGATGTGTTGAGTTATATTTGGTTATTGTTATCTAGAGATAAATTTTTTGACTAAATCAGTGTAGGATTCAAGTACTTACTCAGCAGCCGTTGTACCAAGTCGTGTCCCTCCTGTAGTAAAGACAATGGAAATTATCAAACTGTGCTACTATGTTTTAAGATACAGTTCGTTTGTCACATGTAACTTTTGAAATGTATTAACTCATTGTGTACGTGTTCATGTTTATAAGACTTAGTCATTGAAAACTAAACAAATCATGTATACATAAATGCAGATCCTCAATTCAATTTATCTTTCCTAATAAAGGTTAGTACTGTTGTTAGTATGCAAATCAAATAAAACAAATATACTTCTTATAACTTTACAATTCACTGCTTATTTGTACTGTCCTATATGGTATGTAACGTGACGTTTGTGATACGAACATTATCAATATATGTGATTGTATGCGTATGCTTGCTCCTGTGTACATGTGTATACGTGCGCTGTCGGAGTGAGTGAGCCGTATGTGTGTATGCGTTGTGGGTAAGTGCTCCTGTGTACATGTGTATACGTGCGCTGTCGGAGTGAGTGAGTCGTGTGTATGTGCGTTGTGGGTAAGTGCTCCTGTGTACATGTGTATACGTGCGCTGTCGGAGTGAGTGAGTCGTGTGTGTGTGCGTTGTGGGTAAGTGCTCCTGTGTACATGTGTATACGTGCGCTGTCGGAGTGAGTGAGTCGTGTGT
>ENA-OREC01002535-OREC01002535.1-marine-metagenome-genome-assembly--contig:-NODE-2535-length-10133-cov-13.301114_pt1 | contig 10133 bp, 9 predicted proteins | sample MGYA00248626_ERZ508543 | MGnify/ENA primary metagenome ERZ508543 (study PRJEB26211, sample SAMN05518279) | marine metagenome | isolation source: Puget Sound, Washington, USA | host: Bankia setacea...
GGGGGGGGGGGGGGGCAAATACCTTGCACATCAATGGTTGAGACGACTCAAACCAACAAAAGGCGAGCAGTGTTGTATAAGAGGTTTAAAGTGTCAACACGGCTTCGATTGGATAGAAAGATATGATGTGTATATATGGCACGGCTTCGATTGGTTAGTAGGATATGATGTGTATATATTTAAAGCAATTCTTTAATTATACACCAAGATGTACATAGCAGGTCACCCTCTTTCGATACTATATCAACGACACTTGAATAACCACAAAGGTCTTTTATGGAGGACACTCTGACCCTTACTTACAATAGTTTAAAACGTACCCATGGTTGATCTGCTGTGCAAATATATATATATCAATTTTGACAACCATGGTAAATTTAGAATAAGCAAAAAAAGGCTATATTACAAAGAATATATATATTCATCAAGAAGACTGTACTTTCATGTTTACTGGACTCCAAATGTTTACAGAGTCCTATTAGTTTGAACTATTTAAACACACTTCCCATGGTGGTTTCGACTTTCAACGTTGTTTTCTCATGTACTGTTGTAACTTAGCTAAATACCGTTTAAAGCACATTTGTTAGGATACCATTTACAGTTTAATTCTGTCTAAATAAACACGAATGATATCTTCACACTCCTGTCTTTTGACATAATCCTATTCAAATCCAACTAAGGTAATTAGAAACATTTTAATCGGGCCATGAAAAAGGTACCCTATAATATAACGTGTTAGCTCAAAACATTTGTTTTTATTTCAAAATGCCAGTCAAGTCTTTCAGAGACAATAGAGAAAGTACTGCAACATTTGTTTAGGGGTGAGTAATGCGGAATTGTCTATTCATTATGTCAAGTTTGGTTTCATGTTTAATCTATCTTGTTGCGCCTGTGTGTGCACATGTCTGTCAACGGTGTTATATCCAGACAAACTCCGCCTCGTTGTTCTTTATTGTTATGTTGCTATATAATTGAGAATATTGGAAACCATAAAACGGTGTTAGATCAGGGAAAAAAGTTATTACTATTAGTTTGTACCGAGGAATGGCCAACGAGAATGGCATTGCTGAAACAAAAGAATTAATACTCCATCATATGAACGCTTTGTCATCAGTAACTTAATTTAGCTTTGATTCGTAACAAAAAAATGAATTACTCTCTGTGTTGATCTAGTGTTAAGATATTGTTTATATGGTGTGACAATGTGTGAATAGTGGTTTTGGTCCAAACTTATAACACTGTTAACGGTACATGATGGGGTTATATGAGACCGTATGTGAGTATGTGACCAATACGAGGTTCGGACACTCGTTTGGCTCGTTCGGTTATATACTGTACATCGATAATTTATTTTTGCAACTACTGACATACAAGTTAATATAACCAACAGTGCTTGATTTATTATTGATGTATATGGTCTAAGAAGACGCTGAACTAATTTATAAGTACATTGCTTCTTCATTTGGCTGACACAGGTTGTACATGAGGATACATGGTACTGTATATGGTCTGACTACATGTACTTTGATACAGATCGCGTACTAACAATACAAAACATGTTTCTACTAGTACATACTTGTTAAAGATAGAAAGAATATATACGAGACCATGTCGATAGTTTCTTTATTTTTTCAACAGTTCAGGTTTACTGTACAATAGGTAAACATTCAGTGAACCGTAGTTATGTTTACCTTGCCGTTAAAGATCACACAACACTCATCTGGTCTTCCCGATGGACCCTTTCAGACATTTAAAAGATTGCGCCGCATGGTTTCACATTTTAGTAATTCAAGTTGTTATTTCAACTACTACCTAATACTTCAAATCATTGCCACTGGAGTTGATCCATTGAGGTTTAACCACTCAAATTAATTCCTTTCTAACCATGGTCATGTGCCTCTTATTTCAGTACGCAAGAGTTACTTAATCATATAAATATTTAACAATCAGTTGCCTTTCTTTCTACTTTGTTTTTAAAACGGTAGATTAGTTGCCCAAGCCCATGTATCACTTTTATTACATTTACATTACATTTATTACATTTAACTCATATTCCCCAGATTTTTATCCCAATGCATGTTTAAAATAAATAACTGCCATAATTATAATGATAAATTAGCTTTTTTATGGATTTGAATAGTCTATTGGGGTGTGTTTATACGTCTATATGGGTTTGTGGTTAAATAATTCAAGCAAAAAGTGTCGTAAAATTATGATTTTCTAAAGCTTAACCGATGAGTGAAGAGATTTATCCTGTTATCTCATAGTTTTAAATGTTTTTTTTTAATCGAGTAGCAATTGGAGCTCTACGAACGCTCAAACAAACACACCTGTATGAACTATCGAACAATAAATTCAGTGAAGGGTCCCTATTTAGAATTATCCTTAAACATTCAAAACTTCCATAGCAATACGATTCACATTCTCGACATCGCTATTGGTACTTAGGTCACAACACAACGACACACGCAACAGAAAGGAAACACCCACGAGCGGACCGCATGTTGGTGACTTATAGATAACACATTTTGTTAACAAGTGGTTGTTTTTAATATAAACATTGACCACGAGAACGGGCACCTACAAGTATAACAGCTTGTATTGTTATATTATTTAAGTCTGTTCCTATCTTTCGGCACTGTGGCGATGCATTATTAATGAAAACACATTTCCTTCCATATATTGCTCCTCCTGTTCGGGCTTCCTAATGTCATAAGAAGGTATAAGCGTGGCTGTAAATAATTATGTTCGTTAGATTGTAAATCAATACGAGGAAAATAATTGTTTCCTCGAATCGGACGAGTTAGTAACCGTAAAAATATGTATATGCACTACCTCAGCTTCTCGAATTATGTGTTTAAACGAGTTTCCGTTACTACCTATTTGAAATGATGTTATCACAAACTTTTAAGAGAACTATCTTATATAATGCAGACTCTTCTTTTATATGTATATCATTCGATTAATTCAGCCTTTAGTTTTAATTCATTGAACACGGTTATAAGACAACAGATATTGTGTTTTAAACGTATTCTGATCACTTCGCAATTTCTTTACACACCAACCACGTCGTGTTATGTATATATATGCTATATGTTTTGTTCTCGGGCTTTGAAAGGTTATTCTATAGGTGTTTCAAACAAGTCATCTGAATGATAATGCTTTTTGTACATGTACTCCGTTCCTTAAATATCCACAAACGCAGACGATAACATTTCAGGACTTGGTCAAATCGTTTATTCAATACGGTTCTTCCGCTATATTAGTTATTTATGCTTATGTTACTGTATTCCGCTCTTTAAATATGCAAACATAGAAGCATATCAGGACTTGAGTAAATCATTTGGTTCGTACTGTATATAACACCTGTTCGGCTCAGTACCGTTGGTTGTACATTTAATATAATTACGTTCTACTTTTTCTTATCCAATTTAGTTGTTTTAGTTTATTCAATACCCTCAGCATATGTACACATGTTCTCTTCCTAGAAAAAGTCAATTAGGTCTTCTTGTCGGCCTTCCTCTCCTTTGTATTGATGACATAGGTAATTGACAGTTTCCTAATTGTCTGAATGATTTAAATAGTACTGTACATAGTAGAAGTAAGAGACATACGTTAAGCTGATAATTATTACAACGTTACTGAACCGACCAGTTTCCATTGTTTCAGGGTTGTTATGTTAATTAATGGGAGTAATGCCTTATTAGTATATATCACCAATGGAAGGTGGCTTTGTATTACTTTAGAATGAATATACTCGATGAAACAAGAACAATAATGTTCCGAACTTTAATTGTATACGTGTTTGAATAAATTGTGTTGATTTCATTTAAGTTAATCGTTTTAACTTTGTGAATTATTTCGTTCTTTCACGTAATCAAACATACATATAGCTCATACATTATCACGTCAATTCGAATGGATCCACATCGAAATACAATGATCTAAATGTGTTGGCATAATTAATGATTTACATGTGTTGACACGATTTATATAGAGATATTACCATTGTTTTGGATACGAGTTCTTTTCCATATCATTTGTAGATCAGCACGTTACTATATGAACACCACGAGATCAGATCATGACATGTTCTTTAGACCAATCACCTGTCAGAATGTGATAGCCATGTCACCTACTTTAACTTATGTAAACCAGATTTTAAACCCCCTCGGAATCAATAACTAATCAAAACCATTTCAACCAATGAAAAGTTAGAGTTTTAAAAGTGTTCACCTAAGCGCATTTTGAATTGGCCTTCAAAGTAATTAAAGATTTACTAAGTGCGGTATCAATGTGTAACTGGGGGAATGGTTATATCTGCTTTACTATTCGATATCACATATAACCCTATCGTATTCACCATTCGAGTTGCAGTTTAGATGGTGATGAAGATAAGTTGATAGCAAATGCATGTACTATAAACCAGGGGCTGACATTTATTATTTATTGCGAGCTGTAATTTATGGAGCCAGCTCGTATGTAATTCAAGTGTAACGCCGATATAACTACTTTCTTGGACCCGTATGTTAACAATAGGCGATTAAAACGCAAAGTACAAAAAACAATGACATTTTAAAGATCCAACAGGGCTCATCATGTTTCAACAGTTTGTTTGTTTGTTTGTTTGTTTGTTTCGACGATATCTATCGAGTGAGCTTATTTGACATCATTTAAGTCAATCTTCTATAAGACCTTCACAGATAGTATTATTGTTATTTGAGAAAGAGCCACTGTTTCCCGTGTAATGTTGAGTGCTAGACCGGGGAACCACTGGTATCATTTTTAACGTATTTGGTATGACGCGGTCCTTTATCGGGGATTGAACGCGCGCTCGAAACCAGCACTGCCACTACTAGGCGATCGAAGCGCAATCGTCGAACTACATCAATTATTGACACATGTGATTGTGAACCAAAACTATGTGGACCACCGTCTGGAAGCGTTCGTATTATATCTAAAGTAACATTGCACCCTCAAAGAAACATTTATTGGCGTTCAACAGAACTTCAAAGAGAGTTAAACTTTTGAACTCCGTGGCGACTATAAAGGGACTCTAACATAAATATATCAATTAAACTTAGAATTTGAACAACAAAGTCATAAATTGATTTTAAGCTTGTCTAATTGGAATAAACGAGAGTAATAAATCATAATTACTTGAGAATACTTGGCTTATGATGATTTCTTGAGCTTCTTTGAATGAACCGAATGGATGCTTAAGGAGAAGACAATGTGTATGTTAATGTTTCCAAATGTGTTTTAATATCAATGTTTTTGTTTTAACTTGTGTTAACGATGGAGTGTATTTAACCTTAACATGTACCTTAATTAAGATTGCTTTTTAAAAGGGGTTGTATTAGAGTTTCTGGTGCAGTACATTGTTCTTCGGCTCTTGTCATCTTTGCCTTAAAACTCTCATAACATAACACGTGAATTGAGTACAGTACATTTGGTGTGAAGTAGAAATCATCTTGACAAACTTAGAAAACTATTACCAAGGTCCGTTTAGTTATTGCAAATATTGACACACGTTAAAGTAAGATGACATTCCCATAGATAGTCGTTTTACAGAATTGATGAATGAAAACTAATTAATTACTTATCTGATTCAATGCAGGTTTAGATCTTGAATCGTCTGCATTTTTTTAGATAACTAGTACACATGACATTCAGAACTAGTATGTAACGACTACAAACCATCCCTGTCGTTGCATCAATTTATATTTTCCATCTAATAAAGTTAAGTTACTTTACACTGACTAGGTTAAATCTGGTTAACGCAGAGATATACAATTCGTGTTTATTGGCAGATTGGTGCGCTTATTTAATTTATATTACAAAAGTCGTCTGCTACAGAAATAACAAACTGAATATTCGATCACGTTCGCGGTCCTTATCCAATTTGTCAATGAGTAAATAAAATGTGTCAGCATACGTCATCGTGAAATACGCTTTTAAAATAGATAACATGCAAATAATTAACTTTGATTATTGTTTAAAAATATGATTTGTTTAGTTGTAACATTATTATAAAAGTAGCTCAATGTGACCTCTACAGTTGTTGTTTTTAATTGCGTTTTTTTTTACAGATTCAGTGCTTTTTTTATTTGATGTCCATTTCTCATTTATTAAAAAAATATGTGTCGTGTGAAGATTCCTCAATGGTAAAGCTATATAGTTTAGTGTATGCTTGACCCGAATTCAAGCGGAAGTACTGGTATTGTGGGCTTCATAGTTCTGGCTTTATAATTGATTCAAGCGATATCAGAATCATTTCGTCTGGTGCGAGGTGTCATTTGAAACTATTTACCCTCAGTGTTAGATGTCGGAAAAAGTCTAAACGGCCCTCAAACTTGACAATCTTAATGTGAATTTAAATTATTTCTATAGATGCGCAGACAATGTTGCTGTTCATAATTGCATGTAACGACCGGAGCGGAAACGAAACGGTTATGTCGTCTGCTGAAAAAAGCACCCTCCTAATTGTTCGTCTGCTGCGAAAGCGCAATTCGTAACGTTCGGCGACTTAAAAACCTCACGGGCATCCAGATCATAAACTAGAATTTGTCAGACCTTCGGCTTAGTGCTTCATGAAATCGTATAAAAAGCATTATCTGTATGTTACAATTCCAGTTCGCGATGGCAACTTATAGACATGAGTGAAAGTCTCTAGTAATGATTTCAGTTTTAAAACATGAACTCAAAGGAAATCTAGCAATCGAAATCGTTGCTTAAGTTCTATTTCAGATCCAAGTTTTAATTAATCAAGGCTGCTCATATTAGAAGCTATTTTAAGTTAAGAGTAAGCCAGTGTCAGAGATTAACACAAATATAAAACACGTGATAAATATTCTATATTCAAAAGGTACACCACATGTTTTCTGTAACACACTTACAAGATACTCACAGAAACACCAGACGAAAAAAAGCAACTGCACTATATATATAAACACATGTTTTAACTCATACGCTACATGACTGTAATTAAGTAGACGTAACTAGTCGTATCTGTACGGTGTGATGGTTTGAGCCAAGTACCACAACTCTCCATTTCCCATGATATTGCATTTAATGAGCCTTTAAACTAGAAACGATTTGCATGTCACGTGTGCAAACCATTTTCGATTAAATTGCTTTTCGCTGACAGTAGCTTTTAAGGTATTAACTAAAACACCACTATCCAATTGCATAGCTTGTATCAGAGATTACGGATCTTGGTTAGAGTTTTAGGGCTTCGATTTACAGAATGATGGTTCAAATTAGAAACAGCGCAATTGACAGTTACAGCTACCGCAGATTGGAACACATGTAATAATACGCTCTGTGGACTCATTCATTGTCCGCGAAAAGGGTCAATGCTTGTGATGCGTAAAGTGTAACCAATGAGCTGGATGGTTGTTTCTATTTACCAAAACATTACAAATAGGGCACTTACTGTTAACAACATAAGGTATCAGCGATTCTATTAGCGATGTCCTCCCACAATCTGACATGGGCTGAAATGTGAGACAGCTACAGGTTTCCCCTCTAATTATGTTGTTGTTTAAGCTACATAAAAAGAAAAGAAAGTGGAAAGTAATCGTTGACAAACAAGGAAGACTTTCGATTTTGAAACCGATATTTGTGACATTTGGCTTGCTCTTTATGTCGCCATATATAAGTGAAAACAAACTAACACACTGAACTTGCAAACCAAATTCAATGCAGAAAAAACACCAACCGGAAGTGACATATTCCAAGGACATCATATTGAATTTCATTGCGCAAATCATTGTAGTAATCAGACATATCTATATTTAGAGGATGCACTCAAATGTGTAATGTTCTTGATCCTACAAAATACATGAAAACTGTTCAATGTGTTTGGAGAAAGAGAAAACTAACGCTATCTCAATGTAATACATAATTCTAAACGTTACTAACATAGTTTCACCATTCGACATAATTTCAAATTTCAAGCGTGCGTGTTGTGTTATGACTATTAGTTGTTTCATTACCGCTGCCTTCGTGTGAATATTTGACTTTACTCGTTACTCGTAATCCATGGCTTAACATAACAGAGAGTCATCGGTTGTGGTGCTTGTTTTATACATTGTCATATTCTCCAACATCGCTTCCAGAAGGCTAATCCAAGGCAATTCAATAAAAGTAATGCCATCGTCGTTTGTTGATTTTCCCTGGTTTTCCGTGCAATACAATCATATCCTGCCTCAGGAAACGTTATTGTCCTTGCCTTTACGACTGGTCGAACAAATTAAAGCACACATGTTGGCCTGACTGTGTAACCATTATTAGTTCATGGCTTGAAACGGTTGTTACCACATATTCAAACTTGCACGGCTCAGCAAAATCCGTACATCTTGCTCGTTCGTTCGTGAAATTGTAATCCATACAGGCTATTCAAAGTATAAAGATGGTGGACGAAACTGCTCGAATCAGATTGTGTTATGTTAAAGGTTCAAATGAAAATATTGAGGTTTAAACGGAACATTGTCGTACATACATATAACGTATACACATAGTTACAACATTTCACGTAAGGTTATCAATACGCCGAAGGAGGAGTTCAAAGCAACGATGATAACCAATAAACTTATGTATTTGTTGTTTCCATGTTAAACAAACCGTCGCTGTGTTTAGTCATCAACATTTAGGCTGTGCTTTAGACAGTTGCCTTGAACGTATTACAACATTTTATGCTACTCGAAATGTACCAATATAACGACTGATTACATATAGCACACTGAAAACGTCAGGGAATTAGGATTTATACCAGTTGTGAAACTAATTGACAATTTGATACCCGTATTGTTGGCATTAACCTTATTATTGAAACTTATTAACTTTCGTTAGTGTTTTTCATTTGGAAAGTACATGTATAGGGCAAATACTTGACATACACAAGCACGCAAAAAGAAGAAAGGACCCTTGAACTCATCAGTTAATATACTATATAAACCAGCTGTAAAATGATGCTCTATATATGAAGAGCGCGCCGGCTTTTCTGGTGCGAGATTGAGAGATTGTTTACCAGAAGCATGGTCAACGAAGGCCAACATAGAAACTGATTCATTTCGTTTAAAGGTTCAGAAGGTTAGAGTATATATTCGATCCTGACATGCTTAACAATACATTGACACTTGTTTGCTGTAAGATTTGGTATTTCTGATAGCCACTCTAATTATTTGAACAACACTGACGTTTCACTTTAATTAAATAGGTTTGATATTACACTCCGATGGAATTATTGTAGCAATAAGCCACTGACGTCATTGTGAGGTCTAGGAAGGTCTACATGTCATATTGTGTTCGGTGAGATTATTTGTGAAAGCGTGTTAAGCACACCATGAAAACGTGAACACGCTCCGGTCTGTTTCAAGTAAACCAGGTACCTGATAATGGCATGCTGGGATTAAGAATGTTCCGTTGTTGGAATGGCCCTCGTTGATTGACCGTTCACAATTAGAAGCTATGGACTGTCACGCTTTAAATTGAGCAAGTCTGGTGGATGCTTATGTCAGGCAAGTCAGAAGCACTGCGACACTGATATTTATACACTTATCTGCACTATACCGAACAACTTGATTAATAGTACGTACAATACGTGGAGTAAAAGACTAACTACTAATTAACGCAGATTGTATCAATTAACGACGGACAGTTTGACTTGATTTGGTTAGACAATGAGACTTGATATAGTAGGTTTAACTAAAGAAACTACTAGTTCAACAATACAATACGCTATAAATGCCTTGTATTCACCCAGAGTATACATATATTCAGTGTGGGGGAAAACATTTAACAAGAGAAATAAATAGTCAAAGTACAATTTACATACTACGGATCGAGATTGTGGGGGAAAACCAACATATTATATATTTTAGCACACACTATTCCATCTGTGTATTAACAAAACAAAAGGCGACAAAAATAGTCAATTGGAATATAAAAAATGATGTTTTGAAACAGTATAAGTCGGGTCTTAGCAAGACTTGAAGTATGATAACGTTGGAATAGAACATTATAGTATACGTTAACTCTTCCAATGTTGAGTTCTTTTCTCGGTATGGCTTTAAATCAATATCAAACCATAACTTCATAATACAACGTATACACCATATCACATTGTG
>ENA-OREC01002536-OREC01002536.1-marine-metagenome-genome-assembly--contig:-NODE-2536-length-10132-cov-11.668722_pt1 | contig 10132 bp, 4 predicted proteins | sample MGYA00248626_ERZ508543 | MGnify/ENA primary metagenome ERZ508543 (study PRJEB26211, sample SAMN05518279) | marine metagenome | isolation source: Puget Sound, Washington, USA | host: Bankia setacea...
TTTAAACCATTATTTAATTCCAAGGTCAGCGGGGTGGGGGCAATTTTAACAAATTTTAAGTTTTAAAACTGATTTGAACGTTGGATAACACATTTTAGACACCGATGCACATTTCTCTGAACGTAAAACTGATGACTGTACGTTACGAAGCCTCTTTGATTGATGTAAAGCCTTTTAAAACAAATGTTAATCAGGGGATGACACAGCTACTTAGATATATAGTCACTATCAAACTGAATGTCAAAAAATAGTTTCAACTCTAGTGAGCAAGCCTTCTTTGGAATTTTATCACCAATTATCTGTATCAAACACATTAGGCAAGGCAGGTCATAAAATAAACATTGACGCCACATTTAGAGACAGTTAAAACTCAAACACTAATGCAGTTAAATTCCTTAAATATGAGTTAACCTTTTTACCTAATGCAGTTTTAATGTCCATATAGGATGTATTACAACCCTTCAAATTCATCAGCGTGAAGTGTTATCTTTATGGTTTCAATAAATATCTGGTATACATTTTGTAACTATAAGATATATATAGATATAGATATATACTGTACTTAATTTCATCAATTTTTTAAAATCCACAACAACAGATGTAGAAGTGTACAAGTGCTGGGGGGTGGGCTACTAAGTTTTATGGTAAACATGCTGAATCACAAATACAGAGGATGAGCATTCAATTACCGTATATATCATGATAATATCGAAATCCTATAATATAAAAAAAAATACAAAAAGGTTTTTATACCGAAACATTCTTTACGTATTTTCCAATCGATAAACAGGAGTTGAATGCCTTTCCCTTTTATAGGGTGGGTGTCACTAATATGTGGTAAAATTTCACCCAATAAACAGCCTGCAACATGTTGTGTAGAGAGAGAGATTTGAATATTTGAATTTATTTCAGAGAATACTGATATCTGTACTTATTCAGTAAAAAAAGATGATGTTTTTTCTTTATATCTTCTACATATTTTGTTACATTTTTCATTACACCTATTGTAAACCATTATGGAGGATGCATTTTAAGATATTTTCAACAGTAGAAGTTTTAAATCACATCAAAAATGTCGTTTTCAATTTAACATAAAATCTCGACAATTTTTCCAAACACAAAAAGGGTTATTTAATAGGTTTTCAGCCATCTATGTCATACTTTATAAACTGGGCAATACCTAATAACATCTCAAATGTCGTCTGCTTTCAATATGACTAAAACTGCTGAAAACTTCTTGCCTATCATAAGTATTTATTTCAATTTTTTGGTCACATGGTTGCCCTTGAATCTTTTGAATGTTAAACGTATTTATGTAGTTTGTGTATCTTATTGGTTGATTGAGAAGGGGCTCTATCTGCTTCCTTCTTCAATAGCACTTGGAACCCTTTTCTTGTTCACCCGTTGATATAAAACGACTGTCATAACGATGATAAATTAAAACATGTTTTGAGTGAAATTCAAGAAATTGACTGTCAGATGTTAAATTTTCATTATATTATGTGTAGCTTTAAAGCCCTCAAAACACATGTTAAGTACTTAAAAACGGTACTCAAACTACGTACTTGAAGCGCGTACTAAAAAAAAGCCTAATTCATGCCCAAACGTGACTTTATCTGTGTATTTAGACAGTACATGAAGACTTCATCTCTCTAATCCTCACAGATGTTGTCAGATTGCTTTATTCACAGTAGAAAGGGACATTGATTATCCCCTAAATGTTTGCTTTTCAGATGATCAATATACCGAGTAAACGCCAAGATTGACCTAAACGCTGGTATATGGTAACTCAGATGGATCAGTCTTCCTATCAGTGCTTATCAATGACGTGACTTTTAACCCAAATTATAGATTATAGGTTTAAACCAATATAGGAATCCTAAATTCTTCACAAAAATGATTTATCTTTCGTCTCATTGTACTCATAGTGACAACAGTTTTTTCATAAATTCTTCATTTTTTTCCGTATTATTTAGTGCCACCTGCTGGGCATCTCGAATGGCCGTACTCAATAAACATCAAAATCGCTGACAAATTTGAAAAGTTAAACAAATTTTCTCACCCAATAAAAAGGATCATTTAAGCCATTGAAAATTTGATCCGAAAACATCCATAGTTAACTCTGAATGAAACCTGACATTATTTGGTTGTTATTAACTTATATTGAAATATTTGAATACAAAAAAATGTGTACGTATTAAAAGATGTTGAAATTGAAGGGTTGAAGTGCTTATTTGGATATATGAATGTAAAATGAGAGATCTACAGTATAATAAACACGCTAAAGCAAATAGAGAAACCTTGGCTTCTTTGGTAGAGTGAACATGTATGAAAAAACTAAATGTCAAAGTCCAAATTTTAATTCATTGAAATGATATACCGTATAGTATAAAGGCATTCCTCTTCTGTGACTGAAAAGAGGAAAAGAGCTGCCAAAATCTTCCCACAGCCCTCGTATATAATTCACTCATATAACTCCCTCTACAACTAGCAGACGACCCTAGCAGACGACATTAGGTGCAGCTCATGTTTTACGTTAGAGGGAAGAAATACGTAAGGGAAAGAATGTCATTGCCATTTATGACCTGTATGCTTGTAAAAATATCAGTTTTCGTTTGTCGTCTGCTGTAGAGTTCTTTGGTCTAGATATTAGCGGGAAACAGAATATTTTTGCAGTTAAGTAATCAATTATTGGAAGTATGGGTAGATTGATTTCGTTTAAATGTGGAATGGCTATATTGAATCTTGTGCGAGTGACAAATCCATTTAACACTGTTGTATTGTCCTTAAAAAACATAATACGGCTTGATTAGTTTGTGTGTACTTCTTTATATCATATGCAAAGGTCAGCTATTAAGTCTGGCAAAGGTTAGCAGTTAAGACTTGCAGCAGACGGTCATTATAAATCTTTGAAATATCAGTGGCTGGAGCCAAACTTATCAGCGGGTTCTAAATTAAAATTGCTTGCGGTTCAAGTAAGGGACATAAGGAAGACTGTTTCTAGATAAAGAAGCAGAAAGAATCAATTATCATTCAACCCTAATAAGCAAAATCCTTCACCTAGTACATTTAGAACCTTCCTTTTGATTCAACCGCCATTTTGTTTGTCGGTTGAACATACATGGTAGCAAACTCAAGGTGGTAAATTTAGTCGCAAAAGAAGGGTTTTAAATCTGTACCAAATAAGGAAAGTGTTCCATTACGTTTACTTGATGCATCTGATAACCATGGCAACTGAAATATAGGGTACAAATTGATGACCTAGAACTTTTGTGTTTTTATTGTGGCCCTTAACTTGACTGATATTGTCGTAGAGAAGAATTTCATGAATTACTTTAAATGGCTAACTTGTTTATTCACAAATAGACCGGAAACATTTATTGTCCAATTTGGAGATGTTTAGCGCATACTTCTGGGGTCCTCAATTGATTCTCAAATTACTGTTTAACACCGTTGCTGTCGACAAACGAGCCCACTTTTCAGGGTCATTATCGAATTGACTTACGCTGTTCTATTGAGGTACATCCTGTCTAATTCGTTAAATGGAGATCCCAACGAATTGCCTCACAAATTTCAATGCCAAAAATGTGGAATATGATGCCAGATACGGTACTTATATCCCACTATATGCTTAGAATGAAAGACACGATTTTAAAAGAATTAATAAAAGCTTTATATAATTATGGTACTTGTCTTTTTAAGATATTGTAATACAGATCCTAAAACCAAACCATGTGACACCCAATCCAATGGTAAACATGAAATATGAACTTTAAGTACAAGTCAATCAACAGCGTTCAATTTTACTTTTTAAGATTGGAACGAAACTCTAAGGACATTGATTCAAACAGCAAGCCCTGTATATCTATTCACTAACTTATAAGTACTTTTATTGTTGTTCTATCAACTCTATAAGATGGGCAATGAACTTGGTAGGTACAAAATGATCATTAACAATTTTTGTCTTAGAGCAAAAAGGCATAGACGTCAAATATTAAAATGGGTCAAATTTGACATGGCATGACTGGATAAAATGTGGCGGCAGAGCAAACCTCTACTATGTGTCCACGATCCTTACACCCTGATGTTGTCTGCTTTTTGGAACATTGCAGATGATATATGTGTGCAGGTTTCTAGGAAGTCACTAGATGGTATTGTTATGAATGAATAATTTCTGTTGTACTTTATAGCAGATGAAAGTACAGAGATATAGTTTTAAGGCTATTAGGCTCATAGGGTATGAAAACAATTCATTATAGACTGAAGAGTGAGTAACATACATGGTTTTACTTGGCATTTATGGTAATTTATTTGTACTTTTCAGCAACGCCTTCTAGCTAAAGCACTTTACGACAACGCGGCCGAGTCGCCAGATGAGTTGGCATTCAAGCGCGGCGACCTCATCACAATCCTTGAGCAAGACACTGGTGGACTCGAGGGATGGTGGCTCTGCTCATTACGCGGAAAACAAGGGATCGCGCCGGGGAACAGACTGAAGATGGTGACGGGAGCCGTGGCCAATCATGTACGATCTCACACCTTGGACACAGCACCGTCAAGCTCAAACACAGACCAAGATTGGAACCGACGCAGCTGGGATGGATCCTCCAATAAGGTAATTGTAATTTTAAATCTATCTGGTGTCTTAAACATACCTGATTTTTGTTCAAGCGATAAAGTTGGATTACCTCGATATATGTGTTTTAGTGAGGGTGAAGTTTTCTTTTTGCTTGCTTTGTTCTGCTTCCAATCTCTGGGTAGAGAATGATGATTTGCAAACAAGTTGTCGTCATTAGTAGAGGATATAATGACTGTATACAGCTTATTTCGTACTTCTTGAACCTCCTGGGGGCTCTCTTGAACATGTGAGGCAATGATGTCACTATAGACTTAGTATTGGCATCGGTATAATGGTATCATGAAATATTTGTTTCCTTACGTCAAAGCTAAATCTCTTACGCATAGCAGCATTGCCAAGTTTTTTACGCACACAAGTGATTAAAAGCATATGTAGCTATTTTAAGCATGTCTCTGATGATTGTAGAGAATATCGGATGTCTTCTAAAGTCTATGAAAGTGTCGTAAACATAATAGCACCAATTTATTGTAATGGGGTCATTATTGATTTCGGGTACTTTGCCGGTGTCGTAATAAACACTCTTTATGACAATTGCAAAAGCTGATGTGGTTTACTGATTACTCAATAAATGTGGTCGTTGTTTCTAATGAATTTGTCGTCTGCTGAGTTTAGTTTTGGCGGGAAGGGATCCAATTTACTGTTACTGGTTTGTATTGAATGGGCTATTACAATCTTGTTCCCAATCATTTCCTCACCCAATTTGAAGTATCTCTGCTATTGTTTAAAATCATGGCTTTGTAAAATCGTCAAATCTCTCAGGGTCATGCATCTTGAACATTTACGTCTGCTATAAACAGGTGTATGGGTACTTTGTCTCTATAAGCTGTATTTCCTTCTATTGGTGGCCCTAATGTGTAAATTAAAACTTCCGATTGCAGTATTAAGTTTCAAGTCTGGTTAAAGAAACTCTGGTAACTGTGTGGTCTATCTGTGAAACCCTTTCTTAGCTGCATGCAATTGTAGCTGTTTTCTGCTGTTTGGCGATTGCTTTTTCCGGCTTGACTCATATTTAGCCCTAATGATTTTATCTACACGGAATTGATAATAGTTAATTTGTGGTTGGCACTGTAGACATCTAAGAACTTGAGTGCATGTGTTACTAAGGATTAATCATATACAGGTTGTTTGATATGAAAATACTATGAGAGGAATCATTGCCAGAACAAGCTTGTTTAGTTATATACCTCTGACCCAAAAAAGGTGAACAATTGTTGAAATTCTTGTATGAAGCAGACGGCACTCGAAATTCTACAAATATTTCATTTACTCAAAGTTTGTCTTGAAAAAAAACAGTGTTTGGTTATAGGTACTTTGTTATGACACTTCACATGTTATATATGCAAACTTACGTATTTAAGGATTTCGAAAAAGTCTTCACCATTCTTCTCCAATCTGTGAATTCAGAAGTTACATTTCCGTTGTCATGGTAATGAGGCTACTGACCTGAAGTTGCTTGGGTGATACAAACATGTACAAACAATTCAACAATCATAGACAGAGCACTTCGAATATTAGCAACAAATGTATACTTCATGAAATACAGATCAATGAGTTGAACAAGGCAAATCAATCAATAGAAACTCACTCATATCAAACGCAGGCATGACAGTAAAAAACACAACAATTTTGAAAGTGCCTTTGTAACAGCCAATCAAATTGTTCCGTGTTTCTTTTATAAAGTTGAGTTTAGTGCACTTACATGTACTTCATTAGAAACCTATATAAGAAACCTAAATGTACTTTATTATCTATCTGTACTTTACGATGAGAATAATGAACAGCTTGGAAAATTAAGAAAACACACATATATAAAGTTATCATGGGAGAAAAGCCAGTTGGTTCTAAGTGCTATTGAATAACGAAGCAGATAGGACCCTTTTCCATTTCATCCACTAATACTTACACTTGAGGTACACCAATCTGATAAGGGTTACGGTGATGAAAACTAATTTAAATGTTAATATCTAATTATCACCTTAACGAGAAGTTGGTAATTATCAGGGAATCTATCTCAGCCTTTTCTTTCTCCCCTAGATCTAATGTTAGTCTAAGATGAGGTGATTACCGTGTAGAGGTTTTTTTCGTAGAATTTTATGGGACCAACTTATTTTGTACATTTGTATCTCTTTTAGCAATTTAACAGTTGATTATACATGTATTAAAACATCGAAATTCAGAGTTAAAGCTAAACAAGTCCTAACAGCCTCTTTTTTTAAATTTTGGTAATTAAAACAGTTTATAACTAGCCTTAGAAAAACTAACCATAAAATCATTGCCTTAATTTTGAAAATCTTTTTTTGGAAATTCTATGTCTTGTGATATAATGACCTTTTAAAAAAATGTTTTTGTGACTCTGTACAATAGTCTGAAGGTTGTGATGATGATGGTTAAGATAGTTTATGGTTACATGGTGGTTACTGGTTGTGAAGCAAGCAGCAGATGTAAGTTTTGAGATATGAATGAGATAGTTAACGGTAATGTGGTAGAAGGAGGAAAAAAGACTTAGGGTGTAGTTGGCAGTGTTTCAGTCGTTATAAATTAGCTGGGCAGATTTCTCTAGTGGCAAAGCTGTCAACATTGTCTGGGTGTTTGTGCTTGACAAAAAAACGTCATGTGTGACCGTCACTAAGTTTCTCAGCTTGTAGTGAACATTGGGTAATTATTATAGCAGGTAGACATGTCAGGTCATGAAACTGATACCCTATGTCTAACACCCCCTCCGCTGTATCTCCCCTCACCCCTTAACTCTTTCCCCCCTACGCCACTCACCATGGTACATCATTTTTGCACTCTGTTCACACACCTCCCCACTTTCTATTCTCTAATCACATATAGAGAAAAAATTCAACTCCCCACCGCATTCAAGTGTATCTTATCCAATATATTAGTAACAAGACAAAAATAAATACAACATATAAAGAAAAAAGATGTATAATTTGAGAACCGTTCGCAAAAACGTTCTAAGTGGCATTAAGATAAAATAGCATACTCGGCTTTCTTACAATCCTGAAAGTGGAACTAGAATAAAAGTGTTAAAGTACGTATGTGAAACTGAGACATACTGATATATACACTTGAGTTTGCCCTGATTCCACGCAAGTTTCACGCTCACAATTCTGGATTTCTCATTTCTTTTCACCTATTACATATGCAGCTTTATCTGGAAAATGTTACCCCTAGCTTACAATGCCTGGAACTGATTTGCACAATGTCATTTCCTCCGACATCGACATCGACCAACAGAGTAGTAGTTTAGTCTTTCTGTACATTTGTTTCAAGTTCCATGAGTCTGAAATATCAAGATTATGATCCCCATAGAACAAGGTGACAAAATATCTTAGACTTTGTGAATTGCAGGAAGTATGTAGGAAACATGGCTTCAGCATTCCAGTAGAAATTCTCGGGCCTCTCGCAATCACCTTATCAGCTCGTTAAAAACAGCGAGCACCAGAGGTTTTCATTAACAATGCAACACTTTCTGGTTTATCTTAATGTTTATCTTCTCTGGACAGTGCGTTGTTTATCTTTCTTATTTATCTATTGTCTTTAGCCTGATGGTCAAACCACTTATGATTGGACTGTGGCGGGGATGCACCTGTCTGTACCTTTGCCAACATAGTAATTCTTCTCTCCTCTATCTCTGCAAATATGCATACCACAGGCTCTCACTTACAGCAAACTTTCTGCACCCATCTCTCACCTCTGCATATAGTAACAAACTAGTGGTGGAGTCTGACTGTCATGTACATTAGCCAGAATCACTCCAAAACAAAATACCAAATTCATGAGGACTGATATTGTTCAAGGAGTGCTTTTAATTATCTTTAAAACTAGAAACAAAGGTTACACACCATCATCTTCCATTCCCTTTTTCGATCGCTTTCAGATTTTTAGTCTACTACTTTTATCCCATGTTTATATAACCCTGTATTTAACATTTTGGTATAATTATGCGCTCTTATTCTTGGCTCACACAATATCTAGCTCTCTCTCTCCCTCTCTCTCCCTCTTTCTCTCTCTCCCTCTTTGGCTTTCTCTCCTTCTCTCTCTATCTCCCTCTCTCTCCCTCTCTCTCCATCTCCCTCTCTCTCCCTCTCTCTCACTCTCTCCCTCTTTCTCTCTCTCCCTCTTTCGCTTTCTCTCCCTCTCTCCCTCTTTCTCCCTCTTTCTCCCTCTTTCTTTCCCTCCCTATTTCACTTTCTCTCTCTCTCTCTCTCCCTCTTTCTCTCCCTCTTTCTCTCTCTCCCTCTTTCTTTTCCTCTTTCTCTCTCTCACTATTTCCCTTTCTCTCCCTCTCTCTCTCTATCTCTCTCTCTCTAACTTCTAACTTGACCTCTCTTGGTCAGCTTAAGCATCAGACTAAAATAATGTGGCTAACTCTCATAATTACATCAATTAGTAACATTTACCTGCAGCTACCTGAATTCCACTGACTTGACCACAAAACACTAGTCTCTTTGGTTAACTGGTCTTACCTAGATTCAACCCTTCACCCATTGACCACAACCACCAGGCACTCTGGCAGATCATTAACACATTTCTTCCTTCCTTCTTCCCCTTCCTCTCTAAATATTTATTCTGCGTTTTATATTTACTCAGAAGTCTTCGATTGAAATCAGCTGTCAGTTGTCTGGCCGTCATAATCATACTTAAGTCTGATCTAAATATATATAATCCCATCTCTTCCAGATTGACCCTATTCACTATTTCAATATTTTTGTAGCATCAGCTGTTTTTGTAAAATTTTGGCATTTTGCAGATTCGGCAGTTTTAATATAAAAAAAACATCAGACATTTTTCTTCATTAATAAAGACTGAAGTGGACATGCTGCTATTTCAAATGATTAAATATCGTCTGCCAAGTTTGATATTATTCATTCTCACATTCTGTCTTGGGTCCGATATCAGAATTGTTCATATCAAGAATTTTTCATACGTGCAAAATCTCCATATCAAAATTTTGTTCGTAGTTTTTCAGAGAGTTCCTACATGTAAAACTCAAGAATTCAGGGAAAAAAACACACACACTTTTTTCATGAGATTCCAGAATTGCTATTCATAACTTTAAACGAGATCCCATCAAAATTAATGGCAAATAGAGAAAAACAATTCTTCAAGTGTATGAACCTGTTCTACTTAAGAAAAGGAAGTATATAAGATGGAAAATTACCTTTTGTATTTCACCTGTGCAATTATAAGTTTTAATCATTCTTTGTACATGTGTCTTGATTGTTATTTATACAAGAGATACCAAACTCAGCATCTGGAATGTCTTCGACTCACCCCCAGCACATGTATAGTAATTACCAGGTTTATTTACATTTCAAGTGGCCATGCTTTCATTTATTTATATTATTTTTGTAATTTGCCGTTAACGGAGCATTTCCAGATTTGCAGTTAGGAAGGTTGGCTCCGACATGTATTGTGCTGTTATATCCACACTCCAAAGCATCTCTCACCCCCTCCCACCTCTTCCCCCCCCCCCCACAAGAA
>ENA-OREC01002537-OREC01002537.1-marine-metagenome-genome-assembly--contig:-NODE-2537-length-10131-cov-12.721504_pt1 | contig 10131 bp, 5 predicted proteins | sample MGYA00248626_ERZ508543 | MGnify/ENA primary metagenome ERZ508543 (study PRJEB26211, sample SAMN05518279) | marine metagenome | isolation source: Puget Sound, Washington, USA | host: Bankia setacea...
ATTGGTTAGAATATCCAAATCAGGTGGATATATTGGTTAGAATATCCAAATCAGGTGGATATATTGGTTAGAATATCCAAACCAGGTGGATATATTGGTTAGAATATCCAAATCAGGTGGATATATTGGTTAGAATATCCAAATCAGGTGGATATATTGGTTAGAATATCCAAATCAGGTGAGCTATCAGTTCTAGGACACTTAAATGAAACAGCCTCCTGGACTTGCACATTTTACAAATCAAACTCTGTTTTCAATAATTTGTTATATAAATTAAATAAATGAGTACTTCAACTTTTTGCAAAATATCAAATAGGACCTTACTGCAAATGTGATGAATCTTTCTCCTTAGTTAAACGTATGAATTAAAGCATAACAACCTCAAGATGGTCTACAAAAGTCCTAGTTTTTCCTGACAGCCATTGTGTAAATATTACGAGTTTCAGACAAAAGGTCAGAGCCCGAAGAAATTGGTGATTTAATCATTTCTAGTGTTGACTTACCTTGATCCAGGATCCTCCGTGGGCGGGGTCGTTGAAGTGACCAATGTTGATGGCCCATACAGCGATACAGATTACAGTGATCACCTTGGAGAGCTGCTGAGAGAACTCGTCCAGTTTCTGTTGCAGTGGGGTCCTCTCAGTTTCAGTGTCCATCATCTCATTACGGATCTTACCTACAAATACACAAACACAACACATTGTAATCATGATACAGAGACACACAGAGAAGCACTAGAACTATGGTTACTAATTGTAGCAAGATTAAGGCTGGTTTTGAAATTTACCGTACACAAACTATAATAGCATTGAAAACAAACAATAATGCCATGTTTATAGTTACTAGCAGAAGGTATTCAAGATTGAAAGTGAAAGAGTTGTAAGTGATATTGAATAAAGAAACAGTCACACCAGGACATCGAAAATTGATAGATGCCAACAACTCCAGAAGTAATACCATGCCTAGAGTATTGTACACTCTATAATCAAGAGTTAGTGTACTAAAACATTTCTTGGGAAAACATCTAAGACCATATAGCGAACTTTCCGTCCAAGCAAATGTACCAGATATGAAAATCTACACCACTTATGTAATTCTGTTAACAATGTTTGTGTGGAGGACAATTATCTACATATCTACATACAAACTCTCAGCAGATGGGCTTTTAATATTTGCATAAAGAAGTTACTTTTTACATTGTTATCATATGTTGCTAAGATACTGGACTAGTGTTTTGGAGAATAAACAGAATCTTGTGAAAGGACCTTTCGAATCCCTGTGTCACTCAAAAATAAGCAAACACCTATACTTCAACCACTTTTTTCATTATGGCATTTTGCATTTGTTTTCTTATTTTCACATCTGTATATTAAGTAAACCTACGGAAAGCCTCTATGAACACCAGCTTGAATAAACAACTGACGTCTGTGAGAGAAAATCACCTAATTCATACAAAGTGGCCCCACTTCAAAACCCTTCCTAGTTAACATGAAGTGGACTTAATCATGAAAGCTCAGAAAGTAATGGACAAATCATTCTGGTAGAAAACAGCCAATGCACCTGTCAAAATGGAATCTGGGAAATAATGAGGAATTCTGGGAGCTACTTTATTTCATGGTGGAGCTAAAAGTGGCACCAATTATGTCTCCTAAATTGCGATAAAAAGAACATGATTGCCAATGAAAGCAGTGAAGTCTTCTGACATTGTACAACAGACAGCGATGTTTCATGTGTCTTCTATAATCATCTGACACAACAATCTTCTGTAACACCATACTTTTCCTGATTTTCTATGACATAACTGAGACAATTTATAGCTCTAATCCTCCTCACGCCTAAGTTACTTATGTCTATCAAACGCACCATAATACATGTATATACAGCACTTATGTACGTCTGTTCTTGTAGCCTGGTGGATAAATCAAAGCACAGTAAAATTAAGCCGAGGCAGCAGTTATTTTCAGAGGATGGGATTCCTATTGTTTTATGTCTTGTCCAAGAATACTGAACATGTCTGTTGATTTTGTATGACTATCTTTACTGTTAAAAAAAGATGCACATGCAAGACAATCATTTTTAGGATTAATTGCAAGAATTTATAAAACATAAACAATAATTTAATAATCAATGACACATATTGTCTTCACATTACCATAGACTATAATATAACACTGACTTGTGAATACAAAACCTAACTAGGTAGCCATGTTGGGTCAGTTTAAAGGACAATTGACAGTAAAGGCAAGAAATAAAGAACCATTCATAATGCACTGGCTGCAGGACTAATGGATGGTCATGTCTGAAAACCAGTGCACTTACATAACTATCTAATATAATGATCTATGCCCAGTAAATCAAAGTAGTCTGTTGTGTGACAAAATCAAATTATCGGTACTTTTTCACCAGCGAAACATCTGGCAACAGTTTCTCTTCAATTTTTCGACTATACAAACACACATCTATCACAGAGTCTAGTCTCCCAGATTTGCCTGTACTTTACCATACACACAAAGGGCGATCATAATGACTTTCAAATGATGCTGAGTGCAGAAAAAGCAAACTGGATCTCCCCATAGAGTACAAACCAAGTACTCAATGGAAAACTGAACAAACAGCTCTTTTAGTCCATATTATAGATACAACAGTTTACCAGTCAGCTCCCAAAGCATGGCTCATTATTTATACATAGTCAAAATTACTTGGCAGTCAAAATTACTTGGCACATCTATGCTACTACAAATACATGTAAAATTCCATCAAAACCAAGGGAGACTAATCAAAAACAACTCTATTAAACAGCAGGTCTTGTGTACACAGAGAGAATGGCATCAATTTTGTGGGTTTCTAGGACCAAGGTTGAAATCACTGTCAAATTGACCAAGGAAATAATGGCTGGGCTAGACGAATTAAAAGAATCAACAGCATGTTAGGTCAGCAGTATAGCCTTTTGAAATCAGGACAACTTGGATAAAACTTGCCAAGTTATTGGTAGTGTTAAAATAGAAAAGGTCTGTGCAGAGTTTGTGAGCAATTGAAAAAATTGTTATAGCTGTCTTTTCAATTTAAGTTACAATAATTTACCTTACACTTGAGATGGCGGTGTGAAAATTGAATAGAAACACAAGAACAACAAACCACGTATTACATAGAATCTGAAACTTAAGCAAAGGTTTCCCTGGTAACTTCCCGTCTTAAAATACAAAATCGTTTTTAGTTATTATACAGGGTGATCATCAATTACTTATCTTTCAATTCCAACAACAAAAGCTGGGTTACCATTGATGTGTTCATAATTTATAAGTTGTCCATGCTAAATTCTCTGGATTACAAGGTAAATTCACAATTAATAATGGACTGTAAGTGAGTGTGACAGGGGTATGTAGTTTTGATATGTTTGTTTGTCCAGGCAGAAACATGGTTTTTCTACTGGATATATCATCTTCTATAGAGTCCTGCATTCAGTAATTAAGTGAACAGTAAAAGCTTTCATGTCGAAAATTCCAAATAATCCAGTGTGGTATGGCAGATATTCTCCTTTCCCCAGCAAGTATTCTTGGCACTGACTGAAGTTCTGACAGTTCTTGACTACGGTAAGTAAAGATATGTAAAACACACAGGGTAAAACATTCAACCTAGCAATATCTACCCCAAATATACCCAGTTATACCCTGTACTTTATACTGAGTTTCTACATCGCCTCAATAAACCTACAGTGATGTTTTGACTATTGCAGAGGGCTGAAAAGCGAGAAGGATTCTAATTGGTACTGAATAAAGAAGCAGGTAGAACCCTCTTGATTTCACCACTCAATATAATGTCCTGGAAATGGAAGATGAGAGCGAAAGTGTTCTAAGTGCTATTGAATAAAGAAGCAGATGGAACCCTTTTGCTTTCAACCCTTCCATTGCTACAACACCACCAATTGTACCTATCAATCAAAAACACCTATACCTCATATGCAATCAACCAACAATTTCATGCTTTTCAACAACTTTATGCCTGGTAAAACAATTCAGACAGTCAGCCAAGTAAAAGAAACTTGTAAATCAATACAAGAACACTACTAGTAAGATGTTAACTTTTATTTCTTCCACATTATTTTATCTAACTAGGAAAAAGAAAACAGCCACATAGATCCATCGAGACTCAATTTAACATAGTAAAAGTCAAACTGTTCTACCATCTTCAACTGTCAATAGCATTTACAATATGTTTGCGCTCACTTATTGAGTAGGTCCACTCTTTTTACAAGATAATAATGAACTTGGTGTTAGCGTAACAGAGTACCAGACTTGTTGGGCCCAAATGTCTCACTATATCACAAATACCAATAAAGTTAAAATGCCAAGGGCTGCTTACTTTATCCAGACTTTGAGAGAACTCGTTCCAAAACAAAAGCTGCACCCGTCCAAACTTTCAACTTCTTATATTTCATTATTTAATTCCCGATTCTTCATAATATTATACTTGAATAGAAAAATCAAAAATATTCTCTATACTTAATCCGACCAATATTTCAACCTCTTGCATTTTATTCTCTGAACTGATCTATTTTTCTCCTAAGTTTGATATTTGAGCCAATGGTCTAAAAACAATACATCATGCCTTTTACCTTTTTCGACAGGGCAAGATAGAGATTACGGCTCTTTATTTATTTGAACCTGTATGAGAGACGGGGAGGAGTGTAGAAGGTGAGCTCAGGACAAGTGCTTTTATCTGATTAGCACTAAATTAATACTGCCTTCTATGTGTGATACCACAGGAACAAACACAGCATGGTCTCATTTAACACTTGCTGTAAATGCTGTAGTAACCGGTGGGTCATTTATTTTTTGGAAACCTCGGAGATTTAGATTTTTAGATTGCAACAGGACAGTATACTTAACCATTTAATGTTGCAGCTGTGAAATTTGAATGATGGTTTCAATTTAATTTATTGAACATTATTCCAACCCAAAGAAATGAAACCTTGCATTCATTAACTTAAGACAATAGTTGCTGGGTCCATTGGTCCATAGATTCTGGGATTTAATTGTCAAAAATGATCTGTTAAAAATCTAGACATGTTGAACACATTGCAGAATATAAGAAATTAACAGTTCCCAAGAACATCATAGTAAGTTCAAGCTCCAAGTGATGCCACCACTAGTCTGCAGACAAAAACTTGAGAAAACCAAAATCAGGAAAAGTTACATTATAGAAAGATTCCGAGATAAATATTTCATTACACAAAAATCATTGAAGTATACAGTATTGCATGGGACCAGAAGGTTGAAAGCGCTGGCAGTGAACAACCTTTGAAGGTAACATCTGAGGCTACTATTATTGCTGATTAAACAGATTTTCCTATCACTTTCCACCCTATAGTGCCAATGTGATAATGCCCAGAGCAGGCCTATGAGCGAGGTGTGGGAGAGAGGGAGAGAGAGAATGAGAGAGAGGAGGGAGAGAAAAATAAAGATAGAGAGAGGAGAGAGAGGGGGGAGAGAGAGAGAGAGAGAGAGATGGTGAGAGAAAGAGAGAGAAAAACGAAAATTGGTAGAAAAAATTCCATACCACTGGGCAACAACAAAACTTTCAAGAGAGAAAAAACAACAGCAAAGCAATGGCCAAGGAAACAACGGCCCTCAAGAAAAACAGTGGCCTATAAAGATAAGTAAAGTATAAATAGAAAACATATCACTTTCCAATGCTATCAATTGATAAAAGTGCAATAAATCTCTATCTACCCACAATAAAGCATCAAACTATTGGAATGTATAGGGTGGTCTGGAAAGCAGTGAAAAATGAACTTTGCCACGGTGGTGTTCACTTTCTTATACTGGAATTTTCATTATTACATTCAATTCTTTAAAGAGCTCCCTAGCCAATTTAAACAAAACAAACTTGAGAAGAAGAAAATCCAACCAATTCAGTATCATTTTTCACAACTACTGAACATTCTAAGAAAGTGTGCTTAAAATAAAAACATTCCGTAAACTCTACTAAATCTTGTTCTTTTAATTTCTTGGATTAAAATGTATATATATTGTCCTTTATAGTTCAAGAAGTAAGAGATATCTGGAGGTGAAATTGGAAATCAATGCAAGAGCTGAACACTTAATGTAATGAATGTTTCACTAGGAATAATACATCTCACAAAAAAAACTTTTATCTGATGGCATCAAACTCAATTTTCACCAGACCCAGAGTGAGCGTAATTCTATTGTTGTACCCAAAGGGATTCCTATAATGTTATAAACAAGCCATTTACACTTCATAAATCTACATAGATCTCTCTCAGTTCTAGATACAACAATATTGTAAGGTTTTGTGTAAAATAGCAGGCTTATGTGAATGACTGGTAAAAACAAAGTCAAAAGAAAATACTACCAATTTCAATGTAGGCAATGAACAAAATATTTTATCCGACCAGTAACTATTTGCAGTATTTTGCTATCTCTGAAACGGGAATTGTGAACTAACTCCCATTCCCACTGAAGCCTATTTTTATCTACATTTTCTGTGATAACTATGAACCATCTTCACACTGAATTCAATATAATCATTAAAATGCCAGAAACATGTGTTAATGACATTTTCATAGCATTGGAAAATCATCAAGTTTTCAAATTGTCAAATTAATTTCACACGTTACCTAACTTCAAACTTACCTAACTTTCAATCTTTGACTCAACAAAAAGAGTTCTAGCCTCACATTAAGCTAATTTGTTAGACTGTGGAGTCAATTACTCAACAAGTTCTTCTGGTATTCAATACTCAGCAACAGAACAGTCTGACATAGTAAAACTTTACGACTGTTTTTCTCTAAAATTCCTAGAAATTGTTTATGGCTGTCATTATGGTCAATTGCTAGTAGACTTATAATTCTGGGAAGACTGAGCTCTTATCGTCATAGAAACAGGCAACATTGTTAGTTCTAAGGGATAAGAGATCAGTAAAAATGCAGTGAAAAATGACATTCAATAGAGCAGTTTAAATGAAGCCGTACTGAAATGTTTAAAAGTTATTCTATCGTTTATTTCCCTTCTAATTGTTTCCTTACACCAATAAACTTTGTCATCTCTGCTTCCTATTGGTAGATCTTCCCAAAGATTTCAAGAGATGGAAAGCCATAACTACTGTGAAAATGGTAATACCAAAGCAGGGTTCAGACAGGGTACTTCCAGACCAGCAAATATGCTCTCTACAAACTGAGTTATCTATCTTAGATGGATTGGGTTGGATATGGAAACAAGGAGAAAATGGGCAAAAGGGCAATACTTGATCTAGACTACAGGAGAACTTGCCACCAGTAAAACTGTATTATGGCAGTAAACAAGTCACTGAACTTCAGATGAACTAATTAGCAAGCCTATTAGAGAAACTTTCATATCTCTCTCTAGCAAAACAACCTTTTTTCCTTTACTGCTCCCCCCACGCATGAGGAAACCTTGGAAAAGCACACAAAATCATCCATGAGAATAGCTCAAATAGCCAGCAAAATCAACAATGTAGGGGGAAATAACTTCATGTAAGTGGCTGTGAGACTGTCAGGAACCAGGTAAGGCTGAGATAGAGAACTTAACACTGTGAGGTAGATGTTTAGGATCATGGTAAAGAGAGGTAACCCGAGAAATTCACTGAAAACTTGAACAACCATTAAACACTCAGCTCTTGGCTCTCGATCACTGGTGTACGATCTACAATCACTGGTGTATGATATTCAAGAACTTATTTTTAGTAATTTGGAACTTTCTTTATTTCATTCTTAGTTTTAAATACTGAAGAGAATTCAAAATCTTGACATAATTACAACACCATTTGGTCAATCAAATAACTGAACTTTTTAACCTCTCTAGAATGAACTTCACAAATAAAGATCAGATTTAAATTTTGATGGAACTAGAAATATCTTAAAATAACCAGGTTCAAAACAGTGTCAGGTAAATCCTGGTCACCTGCACTAGAAACTTCCACCTGAATATTGAATGTGTTAGACCAGAGGTGAATGCAAAAGGGACCTGTCTACTTCCTCATTCAATATCACTAAGAACACTTTCCCTTTCATCCATGGAAATGCAGAATTCATGACCAAAAAGCATCTGTGAAAGTCTTCTGAACCTGTGTTTCCAATCAGATGAACATTAAACCAAGTTCTTCATTGTAGTATGTAGATATTGATAGACCATGTTTTGTTCCCTTCTAGCTCACTTAGTTAATAAAACCAGATTAATGATATTATAACAACCCTATCTCCACTATTTAATACAGGCAATCTTCTTTTGATGTGATGGGGCAAAAAAGTAGTTCTAGAAAACACTGCATTTTGTCTCTCGGCAACAACTTCAGTTCTATTCCTGGTGAAAAACCTTCTACAAAAATTCCTTTCTACCCCATTAAACCATACTTAACACACAAAACAATCATTTACCTCTCACAACACAATCTGACAGCAGTAATAAAAGAGACAAAAAACTGCTATTCTGTAATACAGGAACCCATAGTTGTACATTATTCAATTATTGACACATTCAGCCCATATCACTGTTTCTCTCATTTTGCATGCACAACATAAAGGCAAAACCCCATAAGCCTAGCCCTGCCAACAATCTACAGATCTGTACCATTATCTTGCCTTATGTTACATCTACAGAATACTTCATAGTCAGGAGAAACTGCCACTTTTCATTTCCACCATTTGGCAAAACACCCATGTACCAGGCATACCCGAGCAAAACCTTACAAAAACATGTCTTTATTAGCGACAGATGGAAGAACTGCACTTCTCACTCTATTCTCCATAGCTAGTTAACGCATTATTGCAGGGATCTCATGAAGTACTGACTATAAATGCATGTTCCTGGACACTCAAGATTGAAGATAACTGTCTTATACAACATTACCATATTTTTCCACTCAGATACAACTTGTACAAGTGTACATTGAAGGACTCAGCACTGACGCGAGAACAACTTATCTCTGAATGTAGCAACAATCTCCACTGAACTGGTTCTGCGCTCAACCAATTGATGAGGCATTAGATAATCATAAACGCGAGACTGACCTAAGTCCATAGTCCACAGTAATGAAATCCCAGAAATATACTATTTTTGCATGCAGAGTTCCAGGAATAGTTCTAGGCAATTGGCATTGGTACAAATGTGGGGACTGTTAATATACATACATCATACCATGGCTTACACTGACAGCTCTTTCTACTTCCTAGGAAAAACAAAAAGTGTCATGGACCCACGCATAACTATTGTACCTGTATCACCAACAAACAGAAATCAGATGGGTACTTAAATCATTGTTGTGTCAAGTCAAGAGAAAAGTACAAGGCTACCAGAAGAATGTTTTCCAGCGTCAGATCAAAACTCAAAATTAATTGAGAGAGCCAAAGCAAGCACTAATCATTTCTACAGGCGCCACTGATAAAAACCTCTTCCACACTCCCCCCATCTCTCTCCCAGAGCAATTTATCAGCATGTCATTTGTTGTTATTATAATGCTTAAAATGACAGACAGGCCAGTCTTAGACAAAATCCTGCCACTAAATATTTGTCTATAGTACAAACAATGCAATGATACCTTACAGGCAGATTTTACGATTTTCACCACTGTTCTTATCGCTAAAGAAACATGAAACTATAGAAACATGAAACGCATTGTCTATGGAAATTATGTTGAGAAGAATACATTGTCTCTGACTCATGGAAAGCCCAGGTAAGATTTAATTAAGATTTTATGTACAATATGAATGGCTACAACAAAAGAAAGTGTATCACCCAAAAACAAAACTTATTTCCTTTAATTGATTTGGTGTGTTGTTACTTACTATGGTTATACCTTAAATCACTTGTATGTGTTAGTATATCATAGAGGCATTAATCAGTGATAATATTTACAGGATGCATTTCACTGTACATTACAATCTATCTTACAATATTGAAAAAAACTTAACTATATTTATAGGTAAGTGTACTATAGTTAGTTGAATTGTATAGCAAAAAACTATTTTTCTTCATTTCTTTACTATTCACTATAGCATAACAGCAACAACAAAAAACATTGTTTTATATTATCTGAGACAGTGAGGTGCTCAACCCAAAATCCGTGCCAAATCAATCTTGTAAAAAAATACTTTTG
>ENA-OREC01002538-OREC01002538.1-marine-metagenome-genome-assembly--contig:-NODE-2538-length-10130-cov-13.077091_pt1 | contig 10130 bp, 2 predicted proteins | sample MGYA00248626_ERZ508543 | MGnify/ENA primary metagenome ERZ508543 (study PRJEB26211, sample SAMN05518279) | marine metagenome | isolation source: Puget Sound, Washington, USA | host: Bankia setacea...
TTGCCTCTAGAACCGTTTGGTCAGAGTATTTACTTGTTTAAGATGGATTCAATATGGCTTATTTAATGACGGTTCCGTACCCAAGCTGCTCTTATTCCAAGACATGTCGGAGAAATGGTGCGGTCAGGCAAGGGAACTATCTTATCGGTTATCTTGACAAGAGAAAATATTCAAGAATAAAACTCAGCTGCATGTTTGACACGCTTGATAGAGAGAGTGATGATGTGAACATACACGTTGTATCTTCTACGGAACCCTGTATACTTATTACTAGAATCATACATATTAAACAGTGTTATGAAGAGTCTGTGAGTGTCTAGGATGACGTTGTATTAACTCACCGTACATTTTGGTGAGCCTCGTATCAAAGTTACACAACTCGGTCAACTTCAAATCAAACTCAACGATAAAGACTAAACTAGAAAAATAATAAGACCGCTTGTAAAATGCAAAAAAATGTGTGATAATCAACCTTAATAAATGAACACCGTTGTCTTTATCTGGTTGTTACCCTTACATTGCTCAAACAAAATCCCCTGTCTAAGTGTGCACCTTAATCACACAAGCTCGTACATGCCTTTGGTTACGCCTTAAATTAATGTTCAAATTATTCCAATTATTCATAAACTAACATTGTCTACGACACAGCTGTTGCTCCTTCCAGGCCAAAGACATTAACTCACAAAGCCAACACGTGACACACATGGTATAAGATGTTATCATATGTGGTATTTCTGACGTGTCCAATATGAGGTGTTTCTTAACGAAGATGTCGAACATTCGTGTGGTTTCCATAATGTTCGTGAATCAATAAGAGTATCATTGACTCTTTTATCATTAGCTCGACCAGTTCGACGTACCTACCTCGACATTGACTGGCCAACGAAATTAAACGAAGACAAGCGGAAAGTACCGAGCTCATTATTACTGGGGTACCTCAATCTAAATGTCATTTACTTATGTCTATACGGCCATACTATTCCTACAAATCACTCAAATAAATGAAATTGATATTGTACCAGAAAGATAACATATTTCGTACAAACTTCGACATTGTGTCAGCAATCAAAAATCAATAAGCAATGAGATATCTGAACTCAAAGTGTGTCGGTTTACATTTGAGTATATACCGTTACGACTTAATCCTCGTATTTAACCAGTGGAGCGTTTTAACCAAACTATCAACAGAGGTAGCACTTTTTTCATACAATAACATGAAGAGTAGCGCGCCTTTAATATGATCAATAAACTCAATAAGAGACGTGGCCTTCTCAGATTGACCGTACCCCCCAGTACTGCTGATTGTCTATTATAATTATAACTACTTTATGAATACTTAATTGAACAACATTGGTATTCTCTACTTAGCATAATTAAGTCACGTGATTCCCGACGACCAATCAAAGACGTCCACATGCAATTAGAAAAATATTGTCAATGACGGTGATATTTCCCATGATAATCTGCGTATGTATAAAACAAACATGCAACCGTAGTGTAATGTAGTCTTTGGGAAATTAAATAAATGTCCGTTATGCGTCACCAAAAGATACGTTAGACCTACATATAGACGGTTACTCACTCACTCAACTTCGATTTACCTTTAATCAACTAGAAGTACATACTCCAATGTTAAGTGTGACATCAAACCTCACAGCGTGTAGGTATATCTAAAACACAGCGAAACAAGCTACAATGCTAGATACACGCTGATACATTTTAAGTGTCTACCTGCAAGCACGTACGAACACATGCACGGATGGACGGACAGTGTAACACTCGGAGCATTCACGTTTTTTTTCCATTCGTCAAAGGACAGGCAATTAGAAGCAACGTCATGGCTATTTGGGCCGACATTAAAATCATCAATTGTGTTATATCTTTATGTTCGTGTGTTGTTCCATTTTGGATTAGTTTAAACAACAGCTATCACCAGCTTAGTCTTCTGTATATGTAGTATGCCATACAGTGTATGTACATATACATGTAGACGAATCTCACCCAAAAAAGAAGCGCACTTTTGTTGTATAATACAAATAGAAAGAAACAACAAGGAGAGGTTTCAAAAAGGTAGAACATTAATAATAACGCACGTGCACAAACATTATGTATATATACACCTAGTCGTGTTTGGTGGACAGTAATGTTTCTGATGTGATTCTTTATCAAAATCACCGATTCACATAGCAATTAATTCCGTACTGTCCACCATCCACCATAAATAGTTCATTTGTAAGTCGATTTTCTCACAAAATATTAGCCTATAATATATTGAAAACCGACAAAAGCTATGAAATCATTATTAACAATAATTAATTGTGTAGATCATAATGTAGTTCTCAGCTCTACTCTAGAACTAGGGTAAGATCTGCATTATATACCTTAAATTTTTTTTTATTTTTTTCTTAAGTTCTGGATTATAATGAATTAATTAATTAAATAAATAGATTATAATCAGAATTAAGAGAGTATTACGCATTTGAAAGTATGATATATATGTGACTGTAGGTCTTAGTCTATGGAAAACTGAAACCGTATGAAGACGGTGCTATATTAAAACCTAAGTTCTGAGGCAACTAAAGTTGATCTTCCGTAGATACATTTACTACAATCATACAGGGACGAGGTAGATAAACTATATACTATATTACTGTTAAACACATACGAGTCAATAGGAAGTAATGAAACATACAGCAAAACTGCTAGCCTTTTATTTTGTCTACATTTCCTGGTAGGTTTTCTATACAGGTATTTGATAATTAATACATGGATTGTGAAGTGACGTAAATGCAAAAGAGTTCCCGTCTAATTTTAGCTACGACTGCAACGTCACATGGGTTAACCAGCTGAACCAATCAATGTGCAACACATTTACCACTATACTAGATAAACACTCCGACTATTTCATAAGATAATTCTCTCGTTTACTGAGAACACTGACACAAACGACAGAAAATCAATGCATATACCAGTTTTAGTTTTTCGTCAGTTATAAAGGATTTTGACAATGCATTTTGTTTCATTCGTGGACAAAGTATAGTTGGATATACAACAGGAAGCAGACTTCCCTGTGTGAAAAGTAGACTCGTCCCAGCCTTAAACGGCAATAGCGTTTCTTACTGGTTCTGTTGCGAGTTACACTATTTCTCTCGCCTAGGCCTTTTGCCTAGTCCTTTGCTTGGTTCTTTCGATCTAACCTTGGAATTACATACCCAGGGTATAGGGTTGTGTCAAAGGGTCCAAATTCGTGTGTTTATGATTCGTTTGTGTCAAAACTTGGATTAGAATTTTAATCTCCATTTGGTTTAACAATGGAGCAGGCCTACACGAGATCGGTCGATGACGTTTCTGCATATTTTGGTGTTGACGAAGAAACGGGCTTGAATGAAGAACAAATAAGAAAATCAAGAGAAAAATATGGACCCAACGGTAAGATTAAGGCGATGTTATTGCATACTTTCAGTGAAAATCCTTTTCATACAGGCTGGAAAAAATAGCACGTCAATCGCCATGACCGTTAGTGCCACATCAACTGGATTATACGTAAATTTGTTAAAAACAATGTTATTTGGAATATGGATTACACGTTTACATTTTTATGTTGTACAAATGCAAGGATTTTAACCCGCTATTTTTTCTTATTTTTCAGAATTGCCAGCTGAAGAGGGTAAGTTGTCTTTTATCACGTGTTTTCGCGTAGGTTGACATTTTATAATGGTTGAAATTGCACTTCCGGTTAAATCGTAAACTATACTGCATGCCATGTTTTACGTTTTTATGCACATGTCGAATGTGGTTTATATTGTTTTGCAGGTAAACCACTATGGGAGCTCGTATTAGAACAATTCGATGACTTGTTAGTGAAGATTTTATTGTTAGCAGCCTGTATATCATTCGTAAGTATCCATTTATTTAGCTAACATGAATTAGGTGCCTGAGAAGTGAGTGCTAATTTTCTGTCTTTGACCCTTGTTCCTAGGAATGTCAGTTTGTATGAATATTCCATTCTCAAGGTTCATCTGGTTTATTAACTCATGAAATCTTGGTCCAACTGCCAACTGTTTTAAATATTGAAACATGGAACTCTTCAAACGTCTTTGTGGTGAAAGTTTTGTTGTAACTGCAATCTGGGTATAATCCGAAGGATTATTCACTTTTCACACTGTTATTGTAAGAAAACAATACAATAACATCTCCTATTTCGTCTATGATTGATGGACATTTATTCTGCAACAGCTGTCAACCCTCTTTTTCCTGGCTTTTCCCAAAACACAGTGTTCTGAATATTGCACATTTAGCTGCCATTTGTGTATTTATAATGTGCATGGTTCTGGAAAGTTATAACTTATTAAGATCATATATATGTCATTTTGTTTTGTTGATTCTTCAAGTGTTTTTCATCAAATAATTCAAACTGATTAGTTAATACAAGTTCAACAACTAAGATGTTTAAAAATGATCAATTTTTGTCATGTGGATTCAAGCGGTAGACAAGTCATGGGCATCGAAATTTCAGAGAAATATACTTAATATGGTTTGTTTGATGAACAGCAATGATGCTGCTCGTAAACTTAAATCATCATAAGTAAAAGCAATCATTCAGGTGTATACCCTGCAGGTGATAAATAATCATGTACAGGGTTCAGGATTTAAGAAGGGTTCAGGCATTATAAATTTTATTCTTAAATCATGATTTATGAATGTCATGAACTTTTGTAGTTGGTTAATTTGGTTAACCTGTTTAGCAAGGTAATTAAAGCATTAAATTGTATCATTCTCTAGAAAAAGTTGTTCAACAGCTTTTTTGTTTTTCATCCAGTTTCTTCTTGAACCTGTTTTGTGCCCAAAGGTTGTTGGCATTTTCAAGACAAGACAATGTACATTGTATAACCCCCCAGTTGTCAGACCTTAGTGGTCTCCTTTTCAGACAAAGTTAATAATTAGTCTTGATGTCAGTCTACGAATACATGATGAGCTTGAAGGGGTCAAAGAGTACATGATTGCTTTGACTTAGAAAAAAAATATTCTAGCAAAGCAACATAACAACTCTAGTTTTGACGTTTTGTATTTATTATTGTCTGCCTCTTGGTGACGTGTTAAGTATATTGATGCTGTACTTAAACTGTGTGGCTTTTGAACATCCAGTCTTTCAAATTATGCAAAGAAATGTTTGAGAAAATAGGTAGAAATAATAGGTTATTGATCAACTTTCAATTATAAATGGAGTTTGAATGAAAAATATTTCAAATTATTCCATCTTGTCTACTGCTTTTTGTTCAAAGTCTAAAAATCTCTTTAAAGGCCAGTATAGTTTTGCATACCTATAGGAATGATTGTTTCTAGTTTATTAATTTATCTGACATTTTTTAGGTTTTTCAAGACCTAAGTTAGTTTTTTCCCCTTAACCTACACGTTGATAATAGTTCTTGTTTCAAACCATTTTTGATTGATCTTCAAACACATTTCAACATCTTACGCAGTGTTTTTGTTAGCTTGATCAAGGTAGATGTCTGACTTAAGCAACTTAATTACAAGACTTAGTGTTAGAATCTTATTTGTAAATTTCGATACAGTCTGGATTATGTTGACTTTCTAACCAACTTTGGGTTTACGATGCTCATGTTCATAGTGCCTCTGGTAGAAGTGTTATGACAAGCTTGTATATATAGGGTTTTACTTCTGTTCTGACATTTCCTAAAATAAAAATAGCAGAATGAAATCTCCAGGGTTTTATTCACAGCAGCTGTTTTCAGATGGTGTTAGTTTGTATTGTGCTTACTTGCTAACTTAGGAGAGACTAAATAGTGGGTTTGATGATAACTTGATGTACTAGGTGCCAGAGTAAGCAAAACCACAAATGTCTTACCTAACATTATGACTAAACATATTCTTTTCATTACCTGTACATGTAATTTTCATCTGCATATAAGCAGCATAGGCACATTATACCTGATGGAAAAGTATTGTCAGTAATTGGTTTGTATGTACATGTATCGGGTTTTAGTAAATGAAGATTTTAGACTAGTTACCATGAAGTATTTTTGGGGTTATTTGATGTTTTTGGTGTGTTCTGGGTAAGCTGTTAATTTCACAGTCACATGGTTTGGTGTTTTACCTGTATGAATAACATCTACAGTAAAACAGGTACATATCAGGGGGGCTGTTCTACCTCTACTAGTCCTTGTGTTCTACTAAGATGCGTTAACTTGTGGCTGTGGTATTGTATTGGATAGGTTGAACACTGACAGTAGAACAGTCTCTGGAATTCTGCGCTTGGTTCTGTGTTTCACCTTGAGAGAACCTTGATGTATCAGCAGCATAGTAAATGAATTGTTCAACTAACTGTGCTACGGGTGTATATACCTGGGTGCCAGCAGGCAGAATTATATATAGAGACAAGTCTTGGCATCTCTTTTGTCTCTTGTAGGATTTTGCACAGGAGAGAAAAAAAATATGCTTACTTTATTATTATAGAATCACTGGATTCACAAAATTATCAGCCATTTCCAACAAGATTACCAAGTCTGAAGAAGAGACTACAGGAATAGGTGTTAAGAAAAAACTCAGCTGTGTCTGTTTAATACTTCTGGTGCTATAGATATCATACTTCTGTACTAACAAGTCCCAAAATGTTTTACTCAATTGAACAGACCATTAAACCATTTGTAGTGGAATCAAAGGTCTCCCAACAAGAGGTGATACAAGAACAATTGTTATGTTTTCTTAAATTTCTTTTAAGCTTTAGATCCTTTAGGAATTTCAGAGAGTTTACAATGTCATTCCAGTTTTACCTGATAGAGATCTTGACCTTTCAGCACAAGGAAGTCTTCTAATTGTTTTAAATTTGTCTGAATTTGATTGTTTCAAGAGGTTTGGAAGGTTAAGGTTTTGCAGTAGAAATTGATTGGAGGGCACTGCTGTACGTATATAATTGACAGGTATAGAGTTCCATGGTGTGAGTGAGTACTGGTACCTGCCTAGGAAACTGTGGCTGAAGTATTATTGATTTAGCCTCATGCTGTAATCATATTGTTTTTTCCTTCTCTCCAAGCAGAGTGCATGTTAATTGCTAGCCGATAATTGTTTTTATTTAATTGTCTGGGTAAAGGTCAGATTATGATACTAGAAAACCATTTGTATGATTCGTTACATAGCCTTGTCCTTGCCCCTATAGTAAACTGAACATGCACCACATGGAAATTATCTTGGTTGTGCTTAAGGGTAGTCTGGGCAACACAAGCCTAGTGGTTCTTGCAGATATCATTGATAGTACTAGTTAGGCTTTAAGTGAAGTATCCCTGTAACCATTTACACTCTTCAAGTAAAAGGAAGATCAGAATTTGGCTGTTTAAATAACTTATAACAGTTCTATGTGAAAGCCGTTAAGGTTTGCTTAACTAATAATTGGTATCTCTAATTAGCTAGCTCCAAAATACACTCAGGAGTCTTTTCTGTCAGTTTTTGCAGTTTAGAGTAGTTCTAAATACGTTTCCATGTGTGTCAAATTAAAGATATAAAAACCCTCCCAAAACGCGTTTCTGTTTTAATTGAATTTTGTCCTTATCTTCGCTTGATTATCTGTCAGCATTATAGATATATCTTTAACACTATCTCATAACTGTACATGTATGCATCATATGTGATCTGCTATCAAGTTCATATGGTTGTGATAATGTGTACATTGCAGAATTGTTAAACTAATTTCGTCATTGAGCTATATTTACAAGGTCATTAGATGCATTACAAGCAGTACAAACAAAAATGAGATGGAAATTTATACTAATGGAAAGGAAAGTGATGTAATAGACAATGCATGGAAGGCTCAGATAGCTTTGTTTGGTTCTGTTTCATGATAATTGGATGAAAGCACTGACTTAAAATAACTTGATCTTGTATGAAAATACTGCCTTACAAATGCATACAAAATTGTAAAAACATGGCTGTAAATGATTAAATGCTTATACAAAGATATAAACATCTATGAGCCAGTAAAAGTTAATAAAAAGATTAAACAGTCTATAAATTAAGTGCCTTGTGTTGTAGTTGTAGAAGCTTGACAGATAGGTAAAAGAGTGAAGAACAGTTCAACTTAAAGTGACTATTCAACTATCTGTAAAATCTCTGACTTGATCGAAGTTTTCAGTTTTTAAGTTGCCATGGTTACTATGAGTTTCACTGTAGGAGTGTCAGGAATGGCCTAGACATATGGACTGAACCAATGCCTATGTTATGTTTATGTACAGTTCTTTATAACAAGAAAAGTCACTTCAAGAAAGAAAGCTCACTTCAGTGTTAAGTTTAGGGATCTCTAAAACGTTGTTATGGTTCTGTTTTGGCTATTTTTCCTTATCATTTTTGTATTTTCCCCACCCATTCGCAGCTGCCTCTAGTGTTTAGATTCACTACAGAACACTAATAAGAGAGTAAATGGCTATTTGTTGTAGCCTTTGTTTACTGACTATGTACCATCTTTCCGTGGACATGGCATAACAACAGAGACATTTTCTTGTAACATGTGGCTTTGAGGAGGGTAAGCATGTTTTGTGGCTAGTTCGTTGGGGTCATTGTGCTGCTGTGACGTCTGTATGTCCGGTAAATGGCTTAGATATATTAAAACTGCGTATATATAGACCATAGAAGCATAGCAGCCAGCTGACTGGGAACAAATAACTCATCCAATTGTATCCTTGCCACTGCTGTGGTCGAATATCGGAATAAGAAATGTTCTGTTTGTCTCTGCAAAGGATTGGAATGAAATAGATTACATGAAGGACTTGTTGATTTCTCTCGTCATTCCTCAATTTCTCTCTTGTTGATTAAAATGTCTTTTTTCTTCTTGCGGACTGACATGGCTCTACTTTATATTAATGTCTTGTTTTGCCTGGCAGTACTTTGCTGTTTGAAGTTATTGCTGTCTGTGCCCGTTTTGTCTCCGGTTTTGAAAGCATTTTAGTGCTAAGCAGACCAATGCAGTGATGTTTGTCTTAGTTTGATTGTAATAAGTCGATGGTGAATATGAAACAATTTAGTATAGCTTTGTGAACCATGATGAAATTGCAAACTTTACATCGTAGCAGAGTTATATCCATTATACCATAGGTGAGGCCAATCCATTATACTATAGGGGAGACCAGTTTATGAACATCATACATGGACACAGGAGACAATTAATTCTTAAATTGATCTGGCAGTTAGCAGGTTTATGGACAGATGTGCGTCATTGCAGAGATGTGACTGCTATAAATCTGTAACTGTGTGATAGGTGGAACTCACTGGGGGCTATATGCCATAGTCACAGATGGCAATGACATGAACCACAAAGGAAACTGGTATAAATGTCCTTGTTGAATTTGGAAAGATTGAACAGGTGAGTTTTGATACTGAAGCCCCTACTCAATGTTCATCCTAAACACCGAGGATCAGGATCACTGGTTTTATAAGGTAAAACATGTGATCAAGATCAAAGATTTCAAAAGTGAACTGACTGGATGAGTTTGACTCACTTTGGATCAGTTTGACTCACTTTGGATCAGTTTGACTCACTGGATCAGGATCAAACTATTTGTAATCATTAGGCCTTAACTGTGATGTATTTGAAGCCCTAAAATCAGCTGATCTGTTAGCAGGGCTGTACATTTTAAAAGAGAGATCCTTTCTAGTCATTTTAGTGAATCTTCTAGTTATTTAATTCCAAACTAACAAAGGAATGGGGAGGTACATTGATTGCTTGATTTATAAAGAAATGACAGTATCTTGTGAAACTGTTAAGGTTTTACTAATCTCTAAGACAGTGGGTGGGGAACTTCTGTAGGTTAACTGCTTTAATATGCACCCTTTCAGCCCACATGCTTTTAATGTACTTTTCTTGCTACAATCCCTACCAATAGAACTGATAATATGACTGGGCTAATTTGCTGGTTTAACACTATAAGGGGGTTCATTTTTCAAGAATTAAGCGAATATTGGAGGATGTGTCAAATATTGGAGGATGTGTCAAATATTGAAGGATGTGTCAAATATTGGAGGATGTGTCAAATATTGAAGGATGTGTCAAATATTGGAGGATGTGTCGATTTAAGGTCAAGATAGGGCATGTATTAGAGGTGAACTTCTTAGAAACTGAAATAATT
>ENA-OREC01002539-OREC01002539.1-marine-metagenome-genome-assembly--contig:-NODE-2539-length-10128-cov-13.056213_pt1 | contig 10128 bp, 7 predicted proteins | sample MGYA00248626_ERZ508543 | MGnify/ENA primary metagenome ERZ508543 (study PRJEB26211, sample SAMN05518279) | marine metagenome | isolation source: Puget Sound, Washington, USA | host: Bankia setacea...
ACTTTTTTCAAGTACAACATTATGTCTTCCAAACCTACCTATGAGAGCCATATGATTCATCGCTCCTAATTGAAGTTTGTGACAATTCAAGTTCTGCTACCTGTCTCGAGTCGTTGTGTCTGACCTCTTCATAAAGTTCCACTCTATCTACCGGTAAGTTTCGCGGTAACCTTGTGGTGGACTCTTCTACAGAGCGAGAGAAACGACCTGAGTCTCGACTGATAGAGTGATCTGCCCTTGACGTATCTCCATACTGCAATACACAAAAATCTCTTAGTTTCAAATGTACAACAAATAAAAATTTTGTCTACTAAAGCTCATTGTAAATTCTTGTCTATTATTTTAAGTCTTGCTACAACGTGTACTTTGGTAACTGTTTCTTTAAATAACAAAAATATTAGAATTGATATGTTGTTAGAATTGGCGTGTTGACTTAAAAATATTGCGTCTGCTAAGTTTTGCAATAAATGTATCAGTATGCAAACTAGTGAGACATTGTACTTTTCTTTGTACTGTTTGTCATTTGATTTGTCATTTACTATTTGCGTGATTTCTTGAACTAACACCCTTTCCTTGAAACTAACATTTAGCCCTTTCCTTGAAACTAACGGGCATAATAAAGCTCTTGCAGAACAGTTATTAAAACAAAATTTATAAACTAGTCAACCTGCTAAAAAATTAAACATTCTCTTCCACCCACCTTATCTCCTTTACCCCTACTGATGAGGGGCATGGGACTGCTGTACACGCCTGCCCGGGGCCTCTCTGTGACCTCATTGTCCTGTATACTACGTAACGAGTGTCGACTGTCACTGAGATTGTCTAGTAACTCCTGGACATGGTGTGAGACGCCGTCTGCAACAAGAACAAATAAAGAACAAATCATATTTATTAGGACACATTCAATCAAATTAACACCTTCACTATGGATTACTTTGTAAGAGACAATTGCATTGAATTTCGGTTAAAACAGTTAACTTGTTAACTTGATTGATACCGGTAAACATTGTTCTTGAACCAATGCAAAGTCATATACAGATACTTTCATTCTTTTTAAAATGTAACACACACTTTAATATTTAAATTAAAAATGTTCACAGCAAGTTCTTGGTAAAGTCCGTAATTTTATTTTCCTTAAGTACTTTAGCTCTTAAGTGTCTGTTATAAACCAGTTATGACTAAATTATTCCTTAATTAATCTTTGAACATGAATTTTAATTAAGACTTATTATCACAAAGTAACACTGGTTTTGGTAAATGATGAAACATTGCCTACTGTAAACTTATCTAGAATTTACCTCCTGTTCTAGGTGAGTGTGACGCTCTTTCAACTCTGTGTGGCCTTGACCTTGGATCCTGACCTCTGGGTGATCTTGGCGACCTCTTGTTTTCTCTATATGACCTTTGACCTTCATCCCTATATGACCTTAACCTTTCTTCTTCATCTATGTATGACCTTGGACTCTGACCATCATCTCTGTATGACCTTTGACCCTTGTCTCTAAATGACCTTGAACTTTCTCCTTCATCTCTATATGACCTTTCACCCTTTTCTCTGTATGATTTTGGACTTTTGTCCCTTCTTTCCTGTTGGTCAGGAGGCTGAGGTTCATCGAATTCTGCGTCTAATGAGCGCCTTATACGTGGAGGTGAAGGACTTCTCTCAACTTCTTCTCGGACTTCACGGTAAATCTCCCGCCAGGTTTTTGTATCGAAGGAGTTGTGAAGAGCTGACAGTTGGTCCTCACCTTGAAAACAGTTTAAGACTCCAGTGATCTTTCATGTTCAAATGACAAAATAACAAAAGAAAACTAAAACTTTCCTATAATTCTTAATTCAATTTCTGTACTTTAAGATTTATCTGTGCCTTTGATATCACCATTATGTTCAGTTAACTTTGTTTCCGCTGGACATTATGTTTATTTGAGCAGCTAGCAAACCTAATAGTACCCTACTTATAAATTTTGCAATTATATTATCCCAAAATATTTTTACAAAGAGGTAGTCTATGTAGTTAAAGTTCGTAGTTATGGTAACACTAAATCGCAAGGGATGGAAACAAAAGGGTTCTAAATGCTATTGACTAAAGATCCAGATAGAACCCTTTAATATTCATCCCTCCATTTCAGTCTTGTTTAATGTAGTCTTACCAGATCTTTCCTTTGACCTTTCTCTTGACCTTTCAGGTGACCTTGACCTCTCAGGTGACCTTGATATTTCCGGTGACCTTGACCTTCTTCTTTCTGGTGTACGATTACCATCTGGTGACCGTAACCTGTCAACATAAATTTATATCATTCAGATTACAAAGAGAGAACCAAAGTTATTCATTGATCCACAGATAGTTTCTAACATTATATGGACAAGTGACAGTTTGTGTTAAATTTAAGCAGTTATCTTTACAACTTAATCCCCTTAGCTAATCAATGAAGCACTTCAACCATGATTTCAACACAGGTATTCATTAATTTTTTTTTATCAAGTTAAATAGTAAAGGAAAGGAGGGCTTTTAAGCAGCACTTGCAATATCTATCTGCTATATTTCTACTGACCTGCTAACCGTGCTTTCTCTCTCAGGTGACATTTTAGCGAGGGCTTCTTTATGTATGTCCAGTTTCTTCCTGATGGTGAGATGTTGTTTCTGTAACTCATGTTCCATCTGATGCTGCAGACGTTGGATATTGAACTGATGGCGCTCATATTGGGACCTTAACTCACGTCTATGATCGTCCTCCAGGCCGTGGAACATATCTGACCATTTAGCCTACAGTAGACAAAGACATAGGTATACGGTATAATACAGGTAGTCAATAACACAGCATATTTCATCAAATATGAGAACAGTAATTTTAAACAAACAACTATATTACAGTGGCTCTGAAGCAAACACACTTGGAATGTTCAACACACACACATGTTTGGATGTATATGGCTAGGAGTATTTTGTCTGACAGTTTTTAACGCTTTTAGGCTGTTAAGGAGTTTCTGTGTTTACTTACTTCTTATTTCAGTGAAATAGGTTTTAAATTGCATATCTATAAAATTACACATTTGATATTTTTGACTACTTCCAAAGTTAAGACATTTTGTTTTGCACGTTTCCATAGAAAACCTTCATACCATAAATCAAATGAGATTATCTGCTTTCAAGAATTCAAGCTCATAGTCTTGTTATATGGTTTATTAAAGATTAGTTGCTGAATAACAGAGCTCTCTCTCCCTTCTTCTTTATCTTACCTGTTGCTGTTGTAGTGTTTTAAAACCAGGTATAACTGTTACTTCTGTGTTATGTGGCCTGGATGGTGCAGGCCCTGGTGCATGTACAGCTGGGGACAAGTCAGTTTGGTCTCTATGTGCTGGAGGGGCTACATTGTTTTGGTGTCTAGGTGCAGATGGGGATACGTCAGAATGGTACCTAGGTGCGGTTGGGGCATTATCTGTATGGTATCTATGTGCAGCTGGGGACACATCTGCATGGTGCCTAGGTGCAACGTCTGTATGGTGCCTAGGTGCAGTTTGGTACATCTCAGTATAGTGCCCTTGTGAGGGAGGGGCAACGTCAGTACGGTGAGACACTCGTTCGTATGCACTCCTCAGTAGGTCAGACTCATACTCCACACCCATACTACTGGTACCATCCAGGGTCCTTTCACTATGCTGTGTGTCTTCAATAATTCTACCAATGATGTAAAAAGAGGAAAGTTGAACATTAGTCAGAAAATTGGATCTGTCTCAAACTTGAAATTATTGATATCTTATCTTCAGTTGAGTCAGATTAACCCCTTCTTTCATTTTTTCTTATTTCCATACTGCTTACTTGAATGGCATAATGTCCTTTTTGACATCCCAACATCCAGGCTTTTAACTACTTGGCATTGAACTAGTGTGGCATTTGCAAAAGATTGGTGAACATGACCTAATTTCATTTCTTTCAAGTTTTTTTCATTGTAAGCATGTGAGTTTAGATGCTAAAAAGTCATAATAACTAAATAAATGATACAAATATTTATCGAAGTAAGATAAAAATAAATAAAGTTGATGTATAAAACATACCTGTCTTGGTCGACTCTCCTTCTAGGTTGGTACAGTTCTGGAAACTTTCTGTCTGATCTGCTCAAATCATCCTCAGCCCCGTAAGACCCTTCTACACTTCTTCTAGCTGTCCAATCATAACTGTCCACGGAAATATCTGACCTGTCTCCAACAACAACCTCCGACCTTTCACCCATGTCTGGTTTTGCGGTAGTCCTCAGTTCAGACACGTGCATTTGATCGGTATACCTTCTATCATTATCACTTTCAAATTCTTGACGAGTCTCCTGTGCTGTTCTCTGATTGTTTTCCATCTCTAATAAAGCTTTGATTCTGTCCATGTCCAACTCCTGTGATTGTTCAACATCATCTCTATCACTAAATGGTTTTCCAAGATTTTGTTGCTCCCCTTCCAGTGCAGCTTTATCACTAGTTTGATTGACTGGAGACTCTTTAATATCAGCTGTAATATCATCAATGGCATTGTTTCTATCTTCCCTTGGACTATTTCTAGATTTCACACTTTCCTGATCAGTTTTATCACTTTCTGATTTCACACTTTCATTTTCGCTAAGCTCTCTAGGTGATTGTTTAGGAGATTCTTTAGGTGATCCAACACGGATACCAAGCCCTTCCTTACTAGAAGTTTTGATTATTCTAAATTTACCGTTTTCTGTTACACTCTGGTACTGAATCAATGGTGGTGAAACGTCAGAAGTATGCTCTTCATTGTCCTTCACACTTTGATTATCAGTCGCATTGGCATCAGTTTCTGTCTCAGTTGAATCTTTATCAATATCACTAAAGGCTGTGTCATCGTTTACTCCACCTGAATCAGACACTGGTGGCAGGGCTGTTTCACCCTTTATCTCCAGTTCTACATCATTAGTTTCTCTTGGAGTTGAATCAGGTGAAATGTTTTCTTTCTGTACATGAAAAGATCTAGCTTGAGGCTCATACACTTGTCTCTGGACATCAATTACCATGACCTGCCCTTTATCTTCAGAAACAGTTGCTTCATTTTCTGACGGTGAAGCAGACTTTGGTGAAACTGGTGATTTTGCTGCTACATTAGACAAACCATAAAGCTGCATGATGTTAGTTTTATCATCGTCAGTTAATGATTCCAGTGTCTCATTATCATTATCCTCTTCATCACTAACTTCTAGACTTTTAGGTAATTCAGATTCTTCCATATTGGTGTACTGAAAAAGTCCAACTTGACTATCTTGTTCACTTACAGTTTTAATAGCATCCACCTTTTCTTCTACTTCTTCATCAGATTCATCACTATCTTCTCCACTGTCTCCATCACCGAATCCTTGATACTGGAATAATCCGACTTTAACATCTGGCTGTGCTTGTGCTTCAGTTTTAATTGGCTCAGGTTTTTCACTTTCTGGTTTATCTATCTCCGACTCAACCCTTGCAGTGTCTTTCTCAAACTTATCATCCATCGCACTTGCTTTAACTGCATCTACTGCTTTACTAATCACAGTTTTTACAACAGCTTCAGCAAAAGCACTGCTGTCAGCATCACTTATTAACGATTTTTCAGAGGCTTGATCCATCTGTCCTTGAGTTGTATTGGTTTCTCCATCTTTACCATTAATGTCTTTTTCACCATCACTTACATCTTTGTCTCTTTGTTTATCACTTACATCTGTGTCATGTTCTTTATCATCAACATTAACTTCACTAATATCTCCATTTTTATCTTGTTTCTCAGTGGTGGCATCTTTGTCAGAATCAGGTTCACTGTTGTCTGGACCACTTGTATCTGTCGCGCTATCCTCTGTTGCAGTTACATCCCCTTTTTTGTCATCCACTATAATTGTCTCCCTTTCCAAAGATGCTTCTTCTTCTATAGAACTCATCTTCTGTTAAACAAAATGTCAGATTTATAATTAATCTTTTATTCAGAGTTTAAAGGCCAATTGATTTCTAACCATTCAAAGAAATGAGCTTAATATATTAGATTAAAAACTATGTGTCTTTCCAAGTCAGATAGCTTTACAAAATGTTGTTTACCTCACAGAGTAAAGATTAGTTTCTATTTCTTGAAGATACAATAAATCTCTTCCTAAAATAAACAAATATGAGATGTTATGTACTTCTTTATTATAGACTAACTTGGGAAAATGTAACATCAAAATATATTCCAGTGCTCCAGATGATTTTTTTGCCAACCAGTACAGTACTGATTTCAATCAGTACTACGAGTTTAAACATGTATTTTAACAGTACTGTACAGTTATAAAAAACTATGGTTTAAAATATAAACAGTACACATGTGTCACCTATTTTGGCGACATCGCTGTGTCGAGAACGCCTCGCGTTTGAAATACTGAGTTAAATGTTAGTCTAAAATCACAGGAAATGTTCGTTTTGATTTCTAGGTAATCAATGTTGTTTTTTCACTCATATAGTGTTCACGACGTCCCCGTGGTACTTTGACAGAGTCTGGCATACAGTTATGGACTTTCTAAATTTCCTATCAAAACGGAACACACCATGTTAAACGTTAATTCATGATCATTATGTTTTATGTAGGGTATCTTTTATTCATATTTACCTCCTTTATGATTGGCTACATAAAACATGGTTAACTTTAGCCATTTTTTTCTTTGACATGTTTCACGTGGCGTGAAGAAACACTTTTAAGAACTAACTCCAAAGACAGAAGTTCTTAAACGTAGACCAAGCTGTCTGAAATAATACTGATTTAAGAAGTCTTCGTTGTTATGTGTTGTTATTTATATATCCAAAGTTTGAGTAAGATCGCAGTGTCAATCTCAATCTTTCCCACCATGTGGGTTTTTTGCGGGAAAATATGACGATCGCCGTTTAAGAAAAATAGAAAGCATGTTTTATATATTTCATTAATTGCGGTATCAATAGGTGTATGTTGGTAGAATAATTTAGTTGTAATTGATTTACTGTATTTATTTCATTCTGATACCTATGTAAAATGGTTTGTTTTGGTGATGAAAACGCGTCTGCATGTACGTTAGCGTTCTAAAAATGGAAACGGTCCGAGTACAAGCTAGCCCACTGCCTTGACAAGCAGAAGTTACTGTACTGTAAGGTAAGTAGATCTGCGTGTAGTTAGGTAAAGGAGTTGCAAGATTTTTCATAAACTTGCATTAAAAACTTCTATGAATCGTTTAAAATATCATTGATATGAACTATAACGCAAATATCTATTGCACGGGCTTTCGTTTGATCTTTACATGTTGTAAAGCTTGTGTTTTCTTTTTGAACTAAGGCAAAGTTTGAAGACATGGCCTGCATTGTTAATCATTAGATATCACGTTTAACATGTGACGCGGCGGTTTTATTGTGTAAACAAAAGTTGCTCAATCGTCTATTAATTACACATGATTCCCGATTACATAAGCATTGTATATCTAGTGACCCGTTGACACTGCCCAAGGGAAGATTAACTGGTGTCAAACTAGACTAGGAAATACACAGGGAGTATGATTTTCACAGCTTGCAATGTGTATACCGCGATCATCTGCTGACATTTTCACACATTGTATACTGGAAAAATATTTGGGAGCCATGCGGAGACCGCGTTATAATGGAGTCCGTGTTATACAGGACCGCGTTATAATGGAGTCGCAGTGTATATTTGTGTTTGTAAACAAAGCGAAAAAGATCACTTGATTTGAAAAAAGGATACACTGTGGATTTTGTTTGATTGAGCTTTTGATGTTGATAGATTTGGAATGTGCTTCCGATCAACATTTCGTTTAGTTGGCTGGAAATAATTATAATCAGTGTTTGACAAATAACAGTTAACTAAACATATTATTTTAGCATGAAATCAAGCACATCTGCAAACGAAAAGTGGTCGTAAATAAACCCATTTTCACTCCATTATCGGCAGCCATCCTCAGTAGTTACCTGTTATCGGCACATTCTGGTTTATTGATTTATGGCGTATATGCACTGAATTGAAATAACAATGACACCACGGCCCTTACAAAGAGGATACACTGCATCTCTGTGATGTATAGGATACATAGCAGCCACGAAGTATGCGGATTTCGGTGGAAGATTGGCATCCCTGTAAATGCCGGTACAATGCATATGTAGTTTTAAAGCAATCGCGTAACGGGGAAAGTCGGCGCGTATTTGATACCGGCTCAAAAACTTTACGCTTCCTATAGGCGAAAATATACACATATGTGGCTTATCTGGAGCACTGTATTCATTCTCAACATCACTAAATATAATAAAACTTAGTGTATGTTCACTTTCAGATGTGTTACTGACTTATTTGTTTAAAAAGCATTGCCAACAATGTGAAAGTATTGTAAGCAATGAAAATGAAAACAAAGGCAAGATTATTTTCTTAATAGAAATATAAAAAACTCAAAAATCCAAAAGGTTATTGCAGATAAAACATAGAAGAACTTTGTGAAGGTTTTTTAACTTAGCAGTCCGGCGCTATTTCTACTGCCTTTTTATTGGGTCAGTTTTTAGTTTTGTTCAGTTTATGTTTATGGTTTCGGATGAACACTTAAGCTGGGGATTGCAGGCAGTTGACACCATTGTCAAAGTATTATCATCAAGTTCAACTTCATAAACAAGAAGCGGTTTAAATTTAGAAATAATGCTCCTATTGTATAGTACATAACATTTAATTTAGTTGTTTCAATGAATTATATTGTTATTTAAATTATTACAGCCATCTACCATCAACATTTGGTGTGGTACAGTAATGTACATCAAAAAGCTAAACTCCCACAAATGCTAGGCTTAGAGAAGTGGGTGGGGTAATAACTTGGCAACGTTTGTATCTAAAATCCGAATGCAACGGATTCGTACTTTGCTGACACGGATGCAAATTGTAGAAAAATAAGGTATTGATAGGTATTGCAAATATGATTCAGCTATACCTTCTGAAAACTGTGTTCAACTTTGCAAATTCATTCTTGTTTGACCAGTTTTGACAAGCTTCGTATCGGCGGAAATACAATCTGTTATTATACTGAGTGATCTCCCTTGTTGAACTGTGGATGAGCGTCATTTGTTTCAACACTGATGAAATGTCTAAACTGTTATGAAATATTTTTTAATTTCCTGGATCAAGGTAGGTTCAAACGGGCATTGATGATTACACGTGTGTATACCGCGAACATTTACAAGCTGTCATTGCAGCATTGAGTGGCAACTGCGAAAGTTTTTGAATTGTAATCTGTTTTCGCGATCTGTTATAATCAGCTGTTAGGTGGATTAACACCATACGGTAACTCACTAAGCATGTAAAGCATGTCGGCAGTTTGGGAAAGCCTCCGTTTATTTAATTATAGAAATGGTTATTTTCTTTCGAAAACTATTGTTGAATAATTGTATACAGTTGATTGTGAGTTAATCATGAAGTTTTAATAATCAAAGTGTTAAGAAATATTTTACATGTATATAACACCGTATATACCTAAGTATTTTACCTAGACAACTATTATACACACACACATATTTTATATAAGAAAAAGGTTTTCTGATACAACATGGCCACCTATAATTGATAGTCCAACTAAAAGACACCGGGGTATTGCTATATTTTTATTGCTTGCATAAATGAACAGACCTCAAAGATTGTTTTCACAGCTACTCGTCCATCAAGGCAAGTGACTTGAAAATCCACTTGCCCTGTAGCAGAACCTACTTGCCATGTATTTTTGTATGATAATGTCTTCTCCCGACTGACACATAAGGGAGAAATCTTGTATTTAGTGGTTACTTTATGTTGTTTTGATACAAGGACCATCATCATCATAAGAATCTTATATGAGTATGATCAATGATATTTATAACAGTTGTCAAATCTTTTCTCTATGCTGATCGCAGTCAACAACTCCAGCATCTGTGATCAAGCAACTAGGCTCTCCATGTTATCTTTGGAAGGGTTAATGTTTTATTTGTAGTGTAGGGTTATCGACTTTACTCCCCACTTCACACTTAGGTATGTCGAGAATAATGGACCCACCAAATTATATAGTATGCAGTCCCTATCACACTGAACCATTTTACTCCTAGAAAACCTCTCAACATTGAGAATGCTGTAACAGTTAAATGAATGAT
>ENA-OREC01002540-OREC01002540.1-marine-metagenome-genome-assembly--contig:-NODE-2540-length-10128-cov-12.951348_pt1 | contig 10128 bp, 5 predicted proteins | sample MGYA00248626_ERZ508543 | MGnify/ENA primary metagenome ERZ508543 (study PRJEB26211, sample SAMN05518279) | marine metagenome | isolation source: Puget Sound, Washington, USA | host: Bankia setacea...
ATCGATAAGGGCTACAAGTCTTAGTTTCACATCGATAAGGGCTACAAGTCTTTAGTTTCACATCGATAAGGGCTACACATCTTTAGAAAAGGGTGCCAACTGGCAAACGAGATTTCCATACAAGGTAGTATTACTATATATGCTTGAACCGTGAGCTAGTCAACTTAAAAGATCGACTGTGTGGTAGTGTATTACCCAAAATTAATGTTCGGTATTTCTACATGGTTGTATATGTAATTCGTGGTTTATACTGCACTGTATGTTTATATATATGTACGTTGTGCAATGTGCTATGTCCCTCATTTGTTGACAAATTGAATTACGTACATGTATGTATGTATTTTGGGATGCATGGTGGCCTTATGTTAAAAAAATTAATAAATTGAATTGAAATGTTTGTTGGTTTTATTGTCTTAGTAATACGTATGTAGACCGTGGGACGACGTAAGATGCGAAATAGAGCCGTATGTCTAAGTAAGTTATATAGATCTAAATGAATATATAATATGTAGAACATTGCGGGTTTAAAAAAGAATAACAACGCTCATCAATGAAAAGTACGCCTATACTAACAAATACGTGCTTTTTCATGAATAGTGTCAGTAAATATCTATCTTCCCATAATGTCAAACCCCTGCTGGGGACCTAGACATAAGATCGAGCTAGACATATACTTTGCAAACCTCGTCTCGACTTGGAATAACTCACTTTCAAGCACATGCGTACATCTTCAGTTGAAAATGTTTGATTTCCAACAGGAGTTTTGTTTTGTTCGTGAGATTAAACAATGAACAAAAATCTTCCTATGCGCCTCCGTGGAATTTTTGAGAGAGGTAAACTATGTACATGAGTGTTAAACATAGTGGCATACAGCCATTACTCATTAACCCACTAAAAAGCCAATCTCCCATTCAGAGTTGAGTTGTCGTTATTTGCAGTCTCTCTCAATCTATTCTGCTTGTTAATGGATTGCTAATGTCAATCTCATACGCAGTGACCTCACTGGACAAGCAGAATAGATCTCTAGATTTTGCATTTTAGAAGCTATTTTCCTTTTTAAATATATTTTTACTTGTGACGTTAAATATAATATTATTATTTGAGCTGAACATACTGCTTGAAATTGGCAATATATATGGTAACTATATTGCTGGGCTCCTATTCTATGTAATTTGGTCTATATATTCATCCGATAGAATGAAAAGATTGATCAGAACTTTTAAGGATTATGACAAGAACATCGTGTTTAGTGACTACCAAATGCATTATTTTAAACTTTTTGGGGGAGAAGAAATGAGCTCTTGTTGTTTTTCTTCCGTCAATTTGTTGAACTTCTTGCCAAAATCAACCGTTGTTGGACTACTTTTGAGACATTAGCAAAGATTGAGAGAGACTGCAATAAACGACAACTCTGCATGTGAGTTTGTGCTAAGTGTCTACTTGTCGCCAATTTTATTTCTTTGGTATAGTTTTCTCCTTTGCGATGGTAACGGACCAATCGGAACTACCTCGGGTGAGTCCGTATACTCACGATTGTCGCGAAACGTATGCATCCGAGGATTTCCGATTGGGTAACGGAATTCTCGATTTCGATCACGTGATCTCCGATTTTTGACGTCCATTTTCTGTTTCATCGATCAGTAAGAAATTGGAAAAGATCCAATGATTTCGTTTAATTAATGAAACAAATGGCTGTAATTTCAAACACAAGACTAAACAAACGTTAAATCATGGTTTGACATCGGTGATTATCGTCTTAGAGAACAGGTAATAGTACAGTTTCCACCAAGAACATGTTGTTTTGGTTTCGCCTACTTTTTTTCTTGGCTCAGATTTCTTCGACGAAAACATGATTTATAACAGTTTTGTATCCGGGTTGAAATCCAACACTTTCGATTTCAACATTTATCTAGAACGAAGTACTTTTCTCTTTAACACTTAAGTCTTTTATAATGATACAGCTATGGTTTATATTCTGGATATTTCAGGAATACGTGATGTGAACAGTTGTTTTGATAAACAATGTTTATTGTTTACAACTGTACTTTTAAACAATAGATTGGTTCCCTTACTGACAGGCTATTATTAATCAGTATCCTTATAAAAGTCACAATTTGACAATATTTGTTAAAGTAAAGTGGTTCATTTTGAAGCATTCTGCTGTGAAAATGTCTGAGTCATGACTCAACTTCAAAGTATCAAATAAAAGCTCAGATTTCAGATTACGCAACAACAGCAAAAAATAAAGCTTCTTTTCACACGTAAGTTTAGAGAACTTTTTGTTCAATTTGGGAATTATTTTATTGAAAAAGGGAAACAAAGTTGCTGTGTAAGTGGCAATTTAGACCTTTTTTTTTAGGTGAACAGTGTGCCTTCTAAACAGTACTATTTTGAAATTGAAGAAGTTTGCCTTGGGAATTCTAAAGACTTATAGTTATATGTGAGAAAGGCCAATGCATAAGGAGCTTCAGAAAGACAGAATTATTCAACAAAAGAAGTTATTCGTAAATTTGTAAGGCAATAATGCTAGAAATTGATGAATATACAATATTTTATTGCAGATGATGCGGAGGCATGACAGTGAGGTCATCTCAACGACGTCTAGTACGTCTAAGAGCTCTGAAAGACGCAAAAATCGCTTCTCTCTAAGAAGGATTTTTTATGCAGGAAGATCTGGGACCAGAACAAAGTCTAGGCAAAGTTTAAATTCCAGTTCATCTGCACATTCAGATTATGGGTTCACAATAGAAGATAAGGATAATGCAGAGTGTAAAAAGGTGCTTGGTGCTGTGGGCGGGTCACAAAGTTCCTCTGTAAACATTTCATCACCATCAGTATCATCTAGTTATGTGCCACCTTCCACAGTGAAGTTAAAAGGAGACACCGGCATGCATGAGTGCCCACTTTGTTTGATGGAACAACCAGTAGAAAACTTTCCAACAATTACAACTTGTAATCATAGATCCTGTTTAGATTGTTTACAAATGTATCTTAAAATAGAAATTACGGAGAGTCGTGTAAATATAGCTTGTCCAGAGTGTGCAGAGAAGTTTCATCCCAATGATATCCGTGATATTTTACAAGATGCTATACTGATGGCTAAGTTTGAGGATTTTATGGTGCGTCGAGTACTTGTATCAGATCCAGATGCTAGGTGGTGTCCTGCACCCGACTGTGGGTAAGTCTAAACCTCTCACGATCAGTTGAACACACAATCGTTATTACTGCTGCTACACAAGTATTGATTTAAGACAATATTAAAAAGGCAAATGTTCAATTAAAGCACTGAACGTTTATTATTAAAGTTGATGAGTTCTACTGTTGGTGTGTGTATGAATTTAAACCTTTAAAACTGTTATTCTTGCCATTTTTAAAGGTTATTATCGATTCAAGAAGATATAACGATACATCTTTATGGAAAATCCATAGCTGAGCAAGTATTTAGAATTGACATTTAAAACAATTTTTATATTGCTGTTGGACACATATTATTTATTTGAAGCTTTCTGTTAAGTCACTTAAACAGTTCTGAAATTTCATGAATGATTAACTGGGATGTGATAACGCTTTCTACGGTATTTTTATTTCTGAACATTCTTTCGTTTACAGCTATGCAGTGATAGCTACAGAATGTGCGGGCTGTCCCAAAATCAAGTGTGAGCGCCCCGGATGTGATACTTTTTTCTGTTACCACTGTAAACAGCATTGGCATCCAAACAAAACTTGTGATGCGGCGCGTGCTGAAAGAGCTATCATGGACTTTCGAAATGGTTCCATCACCTACAGTCATGATTCTGACTCTCAGAGTAAGCTTTCTAGTGAGTAACACACAGTCTCACTAGATCTTTTTTAAGCCTTGCTAGATTTTCCCTTGTCTGTTATACTGTTTGTCATATAGAAATTCTGGTTAATTCTTTAGAACAAAGATGTTTATTTAATTTGAGTAATTTTTTATTAGGTTGTTTACTTCAAGGCTTGAAAGGAAAATCAAATCATAGAATTTAAAAAAGTCTTCACAAGAAGTTGAAGTTGAAAACTTTCATTCCACATTACAAGTGGGAAACATATATTTGAGAACACATGATGGCAGTTATTAGATAGCAGCACACTGTTCTCCTGAATGCATAGGTACTAAGGTAGGACTATTGTGTGATAGTGTAGCCAATTTTTTTTATCAACGTCTCCCACAAGTCTGTGTTTATATCTCATTGCTGTTCACATACACAGAAAGGATCATCAAATTTAAACAACTTAATCAAATGATCTGTATCCTTTTATGATCAGCATCACATTATTATTATATATCATAAAATTATGTGAGTTTTTGTGAATATATTGATGATTGATTAACTCTGTAACTCTCTTGTATTGTTATTTGTATTATAACACTGTTAGAACGTTTACAACTTCCAGAAGACTACATCAAGCCATGTCCTCGCTGTTCAGCATTTATAATGAAGATGAATGATGGATCGTGTAATCACATGACATGTCCGGTGTGTGGGGCCGAGTTCTGCTGGCTGTGTATGAAAGAAATATCAGATTTGCACTATCTCAGGTAATCTTTGCAATATCTCAGGTAATCTTTGCACTATCTCAGGCAAGCTTTCTCTTGTCTATCTAAGGTAATGTTTCTTTTTGTGGTTGCCTCTTGACAGAAAGATCCATTTTGATTTTAGCTTTTGAGAGAAATCAGATACTTATACTCACCCACTGAATCTCTCACTAGTCACCAGAATAATACTCACTCACTGAATCTCTCACTGGTCCGCAGAATTATACTCACTCACTGAATCTCTCACTAGTCACCATAATTATACTCACCCACTGAATCTCTCACTGGTCCGCAGAATTATACTCACTCACTGAATCTCTCACTAGTCCGCAGAATTATACTCACTCACTGAATCTCTCACTGGTCCGCAGAATTATACTCACTCATTGAATCTCTCACTGGTCGGCAGAATTATACTCACCCACTAAATCTCTCACTGGTCCGCAGAATTATACTCACTCACTGAATCTCTCACTGGTACGCAGAATTATACTCACCCACTGAATCTCTCACTAGTCAGCAGAATTATACTCACCCACTGAATCTCTCACTAGTCACCAGAATTATACTCACTCACTGAATCTCTCACTGGTACGCAGAATTATACTCACCCACTGAATCTCTCACTAGTCACCAGAATTATACTCACTCACTGAATCTCTCACTAGTCCGCAGAATTATACTCACTCACTGAATCTCTCATTAGTCAGCAGAATTATACTCACTCACTGAATCTCTCACTAGTCAGCAGAATTATACTCACCCACTGAATCTCTCACTGGTACGCAGAATTATACTCACTCACTGAATCTCTCACTGGTACGCAGAATTATATTCACTCACTGAATCTCTCACTAGTCACCAGAATTATACTCACCCACTGAATCTCTCATTAGTCACCAGAATTATACTCACCCACTGAATCTCTCACTAGTCAGCAGAATTATACTCACTCACTGAATCTCTCACTAGTCACCAGAATTATACTCACCCACTGAATCTCTCACTAGTCACCAGAATTATACTCACCCACTGAATCTCTCACTAGTCACCAGAATTATACTCGCCCACTGAATCTCTTACTAGTCACCAGAATTATACTCACCCACTGAATCTCTCACTAGTCACCAGAATTAGACCTTTTTGGCAATATTTTAAACTTTGCATTTGATAAGTATGCATTTGCTTACACACAAGTTCTGCTAATTAGATAAAACTTCAGACTGAGAACAAGTGGTATATGGTGCATCGGTCGAAATGGCAAAACCCAATTACTGTGTCAAAAGTGGAGCGGTCTTAATATCGAGTCGTCACATCTTAATAGTGTAACTATCCTGTACATTTATGTATTGTCAAGAAAACATATGACATGTGAGGGGACATTAATTATTGTAACATTATTAAATCCCTCTCCCTTATTCCACACTTCACTGACTATAATTGTATCATTTAACATTAACACATGAACGGTGACTATTTCAGTCCATCTGGGTGTACATTTTGGGGTAAGAAGCCATGGAGTAGGAAGAAGAAGATTCTGTGGCAGTTAGGTACCCTGGTAGGAGCTCCTGTGGGTATCACACTGTTAGCAGGCACAGCTGTACCCGCAATGATTATAGGAATACCAGTCTGGGTGGGCAGAAAGGTAAGATAAGGCTGCTGTAAATACTATATAAAGTATTCACCCTGTCAGTGTCACAGCTCTAGTTGTCATAGTGCAAATACATATTAGCATCCAAAAGAAAAGGTCTTCAATCATATAAAAATGTTGGATTTTTAAAACAAAGAATTCTGATGAATTTAAAAAACCCTCATGTAAAAATGTTGTAATAACAGCACTTGTCAATGTTGTAACAATTGAGTTCCTAAAAAAACTGATTTCCTAATGTGTACTTTTTACTGATTTAAGTGTTAGTATACTTTGTTGATTGTATTCTAACATTTGTACTGTACTTGTAGATTCACACACGTATGGAGCATTCCAGTAAACATCGTCGTAACTTAGCCATAGTTGGAGGTGTGACAGCCTCAGTCATTGTGTCTCCTATAGTAGCCGGTATTGCTGTTGGTAAGTCACTATTTATACCTAACCTTGTTTTCAATGTTATATAACCATTACCAATACCTATACAATATATATTACACTAGTCTGATATAATCTGGGATGCGAACTAGTGGAAAGGGGGTACAGAAGCGGGTCTCTTTGATAAAAGGGATCTAATGCTCTTCGTCATTTTGATATAAATTTTAATGTAACACATTTCCTAAAATGCATTATAGATATTGAAACTTCAACTTGTCCTGCATCTAAAATCACTCGTCTATGTGGTAGGATAGGTGAATTTTTCATACTCTATACAGTCTGACCAGCTAGCTCAGGTCGTACAGCATTCATATTCGTATCTGGTCTGTTAGAACCCTATGTGTACTAAACATTCTTTGTAGAGATTTGTTACTTTCCTCTAACCAATCATTTTTGTGTGAGTTACATGCAAAGAATAGCTATGTTCTGTTGTGCTTTAACCCAAAAAGTTAGTTTATCATCATTTAAAATATCTGGTATACCATATAATGTTCAATATTTGCTTTGAACCAATCTGTTGTCTAAATTTTTATCTTTAAACATTTTTACGTAAAATTATCAATAAAATGATGTTTAATTCAAAGAATATGGATTAACAATATTTATATACATGTATGTGAGATACTTTAATCTATGCAAATGAGGCTGGTCTTAAAGCAATGACTGGTAATAGTGAGTGAGTCCAGTAAGAATGAGTGAGTCCAGTAAAAGTGAGTGAGTCCAGTAAAAGTGAGTGAGTCCACTAAAAGTGAGTGAGTCCAGTAAAATTGAGTGAGTCCAGTAAGAATGAGTGAGTCCAGTAAAAGTGAGCGGCTCCAGTAAAATGAGTGGGTCCAGTAAAAGTGAGTGAGTCCAGTAAAATTGAGTGAGTCCAGTAAACGTGAGAAAAGTGAGTGGGTCCAGTAAAAGTGAGTGAGTCCAGTAAATGAGTGGGTCCAGTAAAAGTGAGTGAGTCCAGTAAAAGTGAGAAAAATGAGTGAGTCCAGTAAAAATGAGTTGGCCCAGTAAAAGTAAGTGGAAATTTCACAAAGTACTCTTTTGGACCAGGAAAAGATGACCTTGCTATCTATGGATGGTTACTCAGTACTGTAGTGCAGATAAAACCATATGAGACAAACTTCTATGATACTGTATACTTCCAGGTATTGGAGTGCCCATATTGCTGGGCTATGTGTACGGTGTTGTGCCTATCTCCCTGTGTAGAAGTGGTGGTTGTGGAGTAAGGACAACCAACTCTGGCGGGGTCAGGTTCGAGTTTGAGGAAAATGAAACTGGTTTGCAGTCTACAATGTACTCTGGTAAGTGGGAACTTTCAGTAAACTATATATTTGTTTATCCTTAAAAAAATTGGCCTTATGACTCTGTATATCTGACTTTTGAGTTTTAAAAATGCTGTGCTACATATGACACGTGTAACAACTTGACCGGTAGTGAGTGAAGGGTTTTGATATGGTCATGTATGGATTGAAACTGGCAAAAACATAGAATATAATGATACCAAGTGATGACCATATTAATATATCAAATGTTATGTTAATATCAATTGCTGTCAACACTCGTGAAACATATATTTATTCTCTTTTGTTTGTACCGTTTAACCATAAAAAGTAATACAGATTTTTATTTCACTGATAATTTCCTATGAACTACTGTTAGGTATACTATAAAATAAAGCTGATTGAAAATATGGCCAAATAATGGCTATAAAACAATACATAGAAAACCTGTACACTGTGTTTAATTGCATCAAATTGTGAATGGTGTTTCAATCAACAGATGCCATATTGAACTGTTTAAGTTCAAACCTATTTACATAAGTAACATTGCTACCTGTAGAGTAGATTGGAGCACCTGATAAATCAGGTAAAACAGTATCAGACATCACTTGATATATCACATATAGTACAACTCAGTTTCAACAGATCCACAAATGCAGAAGGACGGGGAATTAGTATAAGTTGTAAAAATTGTGGTTCAGTATGCTACCCCCTAGTGACAGGTGAGCATGGTTAACTTGATTTTGTCTTATTAAACAGGTACTGCGAGTTGTTTTCAGTATTAATGTTTTCCTATAACCCAGGTGCTGTAGACAATCAGAGTGTTGGTACAGGTCATCAGATCCCTAACCCCAGCATTGCCCCCAGTATTGGGGAGGCAAGTGTCGGTATGAACAACAGTTTATACAGTGGCAGTGGTAGCCATCTTGATCGTATGGGCGTTAACCGAGGAGACGAGAGTGATCGCGACTCGGCAAGTCATCGTGCAATAGCGGGGGCCAGTTTGAACGGAAGTATATGTGGGAGTACATACGCGGCGGTGATTGGTATGCACACAAAGTAAGTTTTGATAAACCAGTGCAAGTCTATAATCTCAGTTACCTGTGATAATATTTTCTTGTTTTCACCATACCTTGTTATCAGCAGGACAAGAATGGACTTTGCAATTGTTTGTTTCTACGCTATCATTGATTAAAGGCCTTTATAAAAGAAGCATCTAAGCTGAAAACATTGCTTTTATACACACATCTTATGAACATTATTTAACTGTTCATAAAGTTGGTATAATTTGAAAGACTACCGTAAAGCATCTTTAATTTTTGTCCATCATGAGCATATTTGGAAATGATTTATTCATGAATGCATTTTCAATTTGTTTCTATAAAACGTTATTGTTTTGTTTTTAGTTCAATCTCTAGTACGTCATTCCTAGTTAACAGTCTGCCTATCAGATCTAGTTAACAGTCTGCCTATCAGATCTAGTTAACAGATCTAGTTAACAGTCTGCCTATCAGATCTAGTTAACAGTCTGCCTATCAGATCTAGTTAACAGTCTGCCTATCCGATCTAGTTAACAGTCTGCCTATCAGATCTAGTTAACAGTCTGTCTATCAGATCTAGTTAACAGTCTGCCTATCAGATCTAGTTAACAGTCTGCCTATCAGATCTAGTTAACAGTCTGTCTATCATATCTAGTTAACAGTTTGCCTATCCGATCTAGTTAACAGTCTGCCTATCAGATCTAGTTAACAGTCTGCCTATCAGATCTAGTTAACAGTCTGCCTATCAGATCTAGTTAACAGTTTGCCTACCAGATCTAGTTAACAGTTTGCCTATCAGATCTAATTAACAGTCTGCCTATCAGATCCAGTTAACAGTTTGCCTATCAGATCTAGTTAACAGTCTGCCTATCCGATCTAGTTAACAGTTTGCCTATCAGATCTAGTTAACAGTCTGCCTATCAGATCTAGTTAACAGTCTGCCTATCAGATCTAGTTAACAGTTTGCCTACCAGATCTAGTTAACAGTTTGCCTATCAGATCTAATTAACAGTCTGCCTATCAGATCCAGTTAACAGTTTGCCTATCAGATCTAGTTAACAGTCTGCCTATCCGATCTAGTTAACAGTTTGCCTATCAGATCTAGTTAACAGTCTGCCTATCAGATCTAGTTAACAGTCTGCCTATCAGATCTAGTTAACAGTCTGCCTATCA
>ENA-OREC01002541-OREC01002541.1-marine-metagenome-genome-assembly--contig:-NODE-2541-length-10127-cov-13.387363_pt1 | contig 10127 bp, 6 predicted proteins | sample MGYA00248626_ERZ508543 | MGnify/ENA primary metagenome ERZ508543 (study PRJEB26211, sample SAMN05518279) | marine metagenome | isolation source: Puget Sound, Washington, USA | host: Bankia setacea...
TGGATAGAGTTGTATATAACGTTTATGGATAGAGTTGTATATAACGTTTATGGATAGAGTTGTATATAACGTTTATGGATAGAGTTGTATAAAAAAATTATAAATGTTACAACAAGGGTAAGATTCTTTCTATCACGTGACTTTTCATTGCTCACAGACCCGCCCCTGAACACCATTTCCACGGGTTTCCTGTATGTTGTGTCTTGGGCTATACTAAGTTGGCGTTGTATAAAGATATATTCGTGTTTTGTTTTATATTACATTGAAAACAAGGTTTGTTTATCTGATAAATAACATTTCATTGTATCAAGAATTTACTTTTTTTATCAGTTTTACAATTAACTAAACTAGATTACAAGAACTAGTTGCAAGGTACCTAATATCCATGCAAGAGAATAGAACTTTCTTGTTATTGTTAGTTGTTTTATTGTTTCATTATATGTTGCCTTTATATAGATAAGCTACATAATGGTCTTAGTTAGATGTTTAACAATGTTAGCATTAAATGACAGAGTAGATCAAAGTTTAATATGAAAAAGGGACACAGATGTAAATATAGTTATGCAAAAATATAGCTCTAATTTTAAGGTGCATTTAAAAACCAAACCTTCGTTGTAATTGCTTTAGCATCTGTTAGACCTAGAATACCTTACATAGGACAACAAAAATATCAGTTAGAATTTACATTCAAAGTTATATGTGAAGTTGTACATGTACTAAAATGTACTTATACAAACCTTTTTAATTTGATTCCACCTAACCAATTTTGGTATTAACCCCAAGTTTATTATTACAATTGGTATGATTTTGAGAGGTGAGAGCGAAAGGGTTCTAAGTGCTATTGAATACAGAAGCAGTTAGTACCCTTTTGCATTCATTCTTCAATTTGCTCTGTTTAACTCCCACTTCCCTCGAATGCACATGTTTGACGATGATAAACCTTACCCAGTATAATTTTTGTTACCTCCCTTTTATGTTATGATTCAAAGCAACTTATTTAAACTCATGTGTTACTTAATAAATACATGACCGAACATTTGGTAGTGTATGTATATCATGTATAGCACAAGACCATTGAACTGACACCCTTGAATATATTACATAAGCTGCTGAATTGTAAAATAGGTAGGTTTAAATATCCTGTTATTACCATTTTAAGATATAGTATTTTACTCCTATCAATTATGTACACTTGTGTTGCGTATTTTGTTATTTATTAGTCCATATGATTTATTCAAGAGTGTCAGGTCAATGCTTTTTTGTTATACCCATACTGATTTTTAAGCTGTTATTTCTACTATACAAAGTTAAACATAGTCCTTGAAATACATAGTACAAAATGTATATGTTTGTGTTTTTGTTATAATTCTTATTTATACTGTGAAATCGTGTTTTTTTGTTGGGTGTAATTTCATGGTTTCATGGTTAAGGAAATTTAAAACTGTATGTCATACAATTATACTGATTTTTATGCAAAGTAGGGCAAAGTCTTCCAAATGTATTTTAACACAGTATATGTCATATTTTTTATAAGTTTTGTTTTTTATAATTCGTATTTTAACTGTAAAATCATGTATTTTCGCCGTGAAATTTCCCAGTTTTCTAGATATAGCATACACTATAGAAGACACCATAATACTTGGATTTCAAAAGTGAATTTATAAAAGTTGTACTCTAACTGCCATATATGATGACTTGACATATTAATTTGTGATTCTAGAGCTGATCAACGTAATCCATGAAATTAATGTCCAGCAAATAATAACAAGTTTACAGTACAATGTATTAGTTCAATTTAGATCCATCATTTAATTAGTTCCCTCTGATAGAATCAATCTTAAAGTTGGTTTTCAAATACTTTCTTTTGATCTATTTCAAATGTGTGAAGGAGATAGACAAGTTAAAATGTAGCTTGGCTTTATACTTGTTTTGTTTATGTTTTTGTTTTTGCGATATCTTGTTTGAATGCTCCTCTCTGCTGGAAGGGATATGGAAAAAAACAAAAGTACTTCTATCTAACAACTGAAACTCTAGATTGCATTAAGATTCAAATTTGTTAAATAATTAAATTTTAAACTAAATGAAAAATTTGCTATTGTTTACATGTTGAAATTGTATGCAGCTTTGTCTGAAAACTCTTATGATTTTTAAAGGTTAATGGTGTTTTGTGTGTTCTTTTTATGATTAGGTATTACATGTAGTTATAGGGAAACATATATTGAGGGTCACAAAAAAGGGTCATAACTATTAATGAAGTATGAAGGCAGTTATGACAGTTTTACGTACAACCATCAATATGTAATAGTTAGAGTACATTCGTCAGTAGCTTCATGATTAAGAGGCCTAAAGGCGCGAGACCAACGAGTTTCAATTTAATCTTCCTGTTTGTAATATTGTTGTGTTGGTTTTGGTACCTGTGTTTAATTCAATCAAGGTTAAATGCAAAATGGAGCTAAGAGCATTTGAATAAAGAAGAAAATAGAATACTTTTGCACTCTCACCCTTTTGTTTTTCGTCAATGGTGCAAATGATGCAAACTTCAGGGTAATAAGCACTAGCCAGTTGGGATCTGGGCTAGTAAAATATTTGACCATTCATTATAGAACAAGAGAGTAGGGCTAGCCTAGTACACGCACCTGTGAGAAGTTCTGGGTGGTGTTTAGAAATCTTTATTTTGTACTCTTGACACTGTAATTTGCTGAGAAATCAATTCATTTCTAGGGCAATAACTGTTCCTTGATTTTACTGAAAAAGTTATTTTCATGGGCTTTTTAGTTGTAGATTTCTAAATATTGTAACACATGGACAACACTGCACTTGGTTTTAGCGATTTACTGGTACATGGTATGAAATGGTGAACGTTAGAGGTGTAAGTAGATTCATTCCAGACTTAACATTCAGCTTTGTTGGCATGGTTCTGATGTGAAAGAAAACACTGATATAGCTTGTTCATCAGTCTTAATGGTCAGTTATAAATAGATTGATTTGATATGATTTCAGAGTGAGAGTAAGAAGAGAAAGACACCATCGAAGCAAGCAAGCCCAGACAAAGACATGGTGAGTACAGTAGACATTAGGTAGAGTTAAGTTACAATCGCAGGAACAGGATTATGATTTGAGTATTTTCGTTTGAGGGACAACTCTGTAATTTGTCATGAGTGCTCTCCCTTTGTTTTGAATTATACAGTTAAGTGTACAGTGTATTTGTTTTTGTTTGTTTGTTTGATAAATATACTTGCATTCTAATTGACAGAGCAGTGAAGTTTTATCATATCATATAGGAAAATCTAATAAGATATTTACATGGATATAACATAAAGAGTATTTTACATCCAAGTTTATGAAAGTCAATTCAAAGTTAAGTCGAGAAATTGAAAACCAAAGACGTAATATACATGTACAAATTCATGTAAATTAAAAATTGTTTTAACTGTACTTAAGTCTTCAGTCAACTAATGTACAAATTGGTGACCCAGCAAACGACCATAATTCTTTTTGTGTCAGGGGAGGTAAATGTGGTATATCGTCTACTTTTGACATAAATGATCCCCAACTTTCATTAAATAATAACAGTAAATTATTTTGTTAACCTTGGAAAGTAACTGTAACAATTTCATGCACAGGAGTTAAGATTTAATTATCCTGACCTCTAATGTATATAATATTTAGATTTGTGCAATGAACACAGTATTTCTAGCAAAAAAAGTAACCTAAAGTCATAAGTAACTAGAAAGTCGATAAACAAATATAACAATAGTCATTCCCCTAAAGTATTTGGCTAGACCGTTTGGATTGGATCAGGCAAGTTGCGTTCATTTTTGTGCTAGTCATTGTTACCATTAAGTACATAGCTGACCAATACGTAAGCCTATTAAAAGATAAGTCTACACACTTCATTCCCAGTCTAACCAGTACAACAGGTCCGCAGGATGAATACAGAAAGGTTTCATCTGATATTTAATCAATAGTACTTAGATCCATTTCGCTTCCACCCTAGTTAACGTTAATTGTATTTATGTATGGCATATCGTTTTGAACAGCATATGGTACTGTTAATTGGCTTAAATTTGAAAGCTTTTTATTTTTGCTTTTTAATCCCAATAAATAGACTTCTTGAATTTTAGAAAGTAGCATATTAAATAATAAAAGACACATAATGGTGGAGGCCAAGTTATCCACACTCGGTTGAAATTCATAACTGGCAAAAAAGTCATTTGCCGTGGTGAAAATCCACCGATATACTGCATATCTAGTCAGTATAACCATGTTTAAGAACATACATTTTTTCACAGCAATGCGTTTAGATGTGTAATGTTTTATAAGTCATGTAAACAGTGCTTTCATAGTGGTCAATAGTTGACACCCCTGACATCTGCATAGATCAATAAAGAAGGTACAGTTTTATCACCAAGTATGAAAAAAGAGCATAATTAAAGGCAGTGTTTGTGAGTCGTGTTAACCATTATCTGGATTAAGTGGTCATGCTTTGATTTTATTGATGACATGGTTTTCGTTAGCATAACAAAATCCCAATCAAAATTCAGACTACTGTAAAACCGTAATATTTCGCGGAGCACTGATTTTTCGTGGATTTTTGTTGATCGACCGAACCAAAAACTAAAGTGTCAACAAATATTAATTTCCATTACTATGCACAATGACTTAACGGTGAACTCCATAAGGTCTAAACCACGAAACTTCATGCTTACAAAAATCCATGATTCTACAGTATTGATCTCATTGTCATTATGGTAACCAAACAGCCAGATTAGTTACAAGGATACATAGATTTATTGCGAATAAGATTTGCATTTGATGCTCGTATACTAGTTACATTGTATAAGAACAGAATTCATACTTTTACTCAGCACACAGTTTTGTTAGTACACGTTTTACATTATTTTTCAATGTCCAGTTTTGTAAAGTAAAAATGAAGGAGTAAGGTTTTTTGGATATTGCAAGTTACAATCTCGTGTTGTCATCGTTAAACAGTGGATTTTGTACATGAGTATCAACTGGTCTAAACTCCGGGGATCCTATGTTCCATTTCTCTTTCATCTCTCGTTGGTCTGCTATTTGTTGCCTGGCTAAATCATGTGGTCCCATAGTCCAATGCATGTTCACGTTTTTGTCATAATCTGGCGGTATTTCTAGCCCCTTTGGATTTGCCCCTATAACAATTGGTAGTTCCACTTTAAGCTCCTTACCTCCCACAAGCTCCACACGGAATTGGAATATATAGGATAAATCAATAATGTCACATGACTGAAGGAAGGATTCTGGGATATAAGGTGGAACTGCTATTCGTACATTCTGCCAACGTCGAGAATCGCCCTCATCAAGCTCATGATCGTCCCTGCGCTTGTTCACGATCTGCTTATACATGATGCTGTTTTTCTGAGCATGATATTTACTGTTCATGATTAACGCGGCCTGAACGGCTGTCACTCGGAGGGGACTACTGTTATTGATATCTGCATCAAGGTATATATCTTCCCCTGGTACGTATCCAGTCTTTTTAAGCTTTATGTTAAACTTAAGTTTCCCCCACGAGCACATCGCGAAGTATGTTTTACCTGTCTGTACCTCCTGGGGCTCAGACACGTCCTCTGGTAACACAAACTTTCTCATAACTAAAAACGGTTCCGTTGCTATGGTAGTGTCACTGGCTCGCTCACCTTGAACTGTGACCTTGAGAATATAGGTCACGCTTCCGTATTTACCAATGAATGATGACGGAATGTTGTCGGGCAGATTGTATTCAAACGGGAATTCATGATGACCATGGTTCAAATATTGTGCCCCGTGGCTGGAGTCAAGTATAGCCTGGAATATGAAATAGAACATCATGAATGAACAAACAAAACATATATTGAAATAATTGAAAACTAGATTTATCTTTGAATCAAAATTTTATTTGGCTGGACGTCTTTGTTGTATGCTACTAGTAGAAGTGACAACTATGTGCAAATCAATGTAGTAAAACTTTGAAAGCAAAAACTTAACTCCCTTTAAACTGATGATGAGAAGAAACTTTTCCTAAATTGGAGTCATAAACAATTCTTGGTCAGATGCAGAACAAATTTCTAAGATGGGACGTAAACCAATGATTATATATCAATATGGTCTTATCCTGAAGATGGTCTTGAAATTTGGAAATTTAGAATATAAAGTATAGGTATCAGAAGATGAAGAAGACTCTTCTGTTTATTATTTGGAAAGGTTGGGTTAAAATTCATGTGAAGGTAAAGAATAGGGTAACTGAGAACTATCTACTGCTTGTTGTATTATCTGAAACAGCTATGTTCGGAAAATTTGGGAAGAGAAAAACAACAACAATCATACAATTGCTCAGCCTATAATTTGGAAAAGCTAGTGACCTATATTTAGACTGTAGAGGTATGCTATTATAAGACCGCTTGATATATAGATCAATGCACCATTTAGACCAGTTATGACCAGCTCAAACAGCTAATCGCAATGTAAATGCATGGGTCTCACAATTAAGACATGTTCACTAGTTAAGACCACTTAAAGTCAGTAACGAGGTTTGGTCTTATTAGCTTGGTCTAATTAGCGGGAATTTTATTGTACAAACCTGTGTGGCGTTGATATAGTTCTCGCTTGACTGGAAGCACCCAAAGCCATCTTCTTCCCAGGTACACAGGCCCTCCCCCGTGATCGTTATATACACTGACTGTACAAGCGTACTTCGATGTAGGTTTACCCCTGAAATAGGAAACCAAAAAAGTTGAAAAACACTGATCTCCAGAATCCACCAAAATTACATTTTTCTTAGACCTGAACAAAGTAGCTGCCAAAATATGATAACAAGTCAGAAAATTGTTTAGAAATGGTTTGAAAATTGGATACGAAAAAAACCCTGTAAGAATGTTAACAAAGTTTTGAATGTTTACATTTGATTGATATAAAAACCAAGTTTCCAAAGGTCAGACAGACAAAATTAATTATATCCCATTAAATGATCATGACATTGTGACTTTTTGATCTTAGGTAATTTTCTGAGTAGTTATCAATCAATGTAATTGTCAGTTGTAGTATTTTGTTGCATTTTAGTTCCCTGAACATGCATGGGAGGTAAATATGTAAATTGATTAAACAATTAAGTTTAATATGGAAACTATATCAATCAACATCAGGATAGTAACCACATTTCTGATGAAGCAAAGGGAGACAACTAAATGAGTTTTACAAAGCAAAGGAAAATAGCTCAATGAGTTTTAAGAAACAAAGGGAGGTAATTCAGTAAATTTCTCATTATGCCAAGTGAAATCAATGAAAATGATAACATCTAGCAGGTGACTGTAATTAAGATATCCAGTAGAGTTACCTATCTTTCCCCTGATTATCTCCCCTGGTTGATACTGGTACTGCTCATCAATATCATGCTCCAGGTTGATGGTAACATTCTCAAACGATGATATCTTCTGAGCCATCTCTATGTTATATCATACCTGAAAGATAACAACTCATAAGTCAAGGAAAATCGGCAGAGTTGAGGCCCCTGAATATGTGGCAATTTATTTTTCCAATATAAACAACTCTTCAAAATGTGGCCCCTGATTTATACCCGGTACTAATTTACAATATTTTTATTTACTATAGAAGCAATTGGTCGTCATATATCATAGCTAAATCAATTACTGGAATCAACCGGTACTAAGTAAAATGGAAACTTTTGAAAAGTGGCTCATTCCTGTTCAATATTTATTCTCAATGTTGATAACTAAATGGAACCCCGCACAAACCAAGAGTTAACTATAAGAAACAACAACTTTAATAGAAAAGATACAACAGAATACTGCCAGAGTTAGAGATTAAATAATATATTGCTATCTGTTTTCCAATAAATCCATACATGTGTTATAGAAATAACCAACAAACGAATTGTGGCCTCATTTTTTGCTAGACAGTTCTATCCAATCTGAAACAACTCAATAGATTTGTAGGACATGGCCTTTGCTGGGATAAAACATTGAATTGCAATCAAGTATGCATTATAGATGGGTGGAATCAAACAAAGCACAAGAGCTAGGGGTGATAAAGGCATAGTTTCTGTAAAAGAGGAAATGTTTGAGTTTGTATTTTTTTTGGCAAATGAATGCTATATTTATTAATTATTTCGTGGTTTGTGAATTTGTGAAAGGTGATTTGTCAGTACCTTGTATTTTGTTAGGCTGCTATTGTATAGATTAACATTTATTACTCAAAATTATCCATTTTCTCTGCATATAAGCAAAAATTTAAATATCTCAACTTGAAAGGAGTTTTATGTAGGTTGATGTTTTGGCTAATGAATTCTTCAGTATAACAACTCTACCGCCATTCCTGGCTTGAGTTTTATGTGCTGATGTGTTATGTGCTGATGTGTTATGTGCTGATGTGTTATGTATATGAAGAAACGATGACTTGCCTACAATATGTTTATATTAAGAATTCTATTTTTGTGTGAATGCAGACTTGTATATATAGTCTGAACGAGTTTTACCATCTAAGATTTTGACAACGGTAACATTTTAACACGAAGGTATACATGGGTGGGTGGGTGAAATAGTAGCTAGAGATTAATCATTTTACCTTGTTTTGTTAAACGGTAGACAACTTTTAACTATTGAAAACATCAGTCAAAAAGGTGGATGCAATATTGCTCTATCAGCCTCTTTCTTTGATAACGGATACAAGTTCATTTACAAATTGGGAAGGGAAATGAAGGGTGTTTAAAGTGGACGTTTCTAGAGGGGGAATGTATTGAAACCTTAAACCAAAGTAATTTCCTGTCCACATAGTTCATTACATACAGTTGAGCAATCTTTGGAAATAGATTAATTACATTCCAAAAATCTTGTTTATGCTGAATCCATATCGACCGAATTTAAGATTTGAAAATATAAAACAATATCTTGTATTCCCAACTTTGGCAAAAAATGGAGAATTTAATAAATCATGGTAAAATGATTATAGTTTAAACCTCATGATGAATTGATGCCGACAACACCTGACTATTTATGCGATATAAGTATACATTCTGACGTTATTTCAACAGTAATATCCTGTTTACTGTTAAGTCAGGTTAGATAAGAGGTATTTATAAATCAGGTGTGGTGTTTTAAATCATGCTTAATTCTCGCTTGGGTGTCTTGACATGTGTGAAAAGGGCGAAAAACAGCGAAAGTGGGGGGAAATGGAGGTCTAATGTGAGTCTTGGTTAACGTAATACACTGTCGCCATGTAATGTGGTTTAAATAAATCATGGGAGTGAAAGAGTAAAGGTTTTATCTGCTTCTTTATTTGATAGCACTTCACATGGTCTACCTTTTGTCATTTAATTTACACGCTCATGCTTGAATGGCTGGAACAAGTTGGGCACTGACAGTTGTTCCTTTAGAGCAGGTATGGCATATGATGGGGCCCTGAGTCATGGTTTAAGGTTTTAGTTTAAGATTGTTTCACGACTTAGGGATTCCCTTCAAAAAAAAAATGAATTTATGAATTAATTCTTTTATTTTAGTATTAATATTGACAACAAGACAGAGCAGCGCTTAAGATATTTCTTGGTTTTGGTTGGGTTAGAATTGTTTAAAATTTGGTGCTTAAGTGAATTGTTTTGTGAAAATAATCTCGAGACAGAAGAATATTTGGAGAGAAAAAAAATCCCCTAACTTTTTGTTATTTGACTGACCTTTTTTTAATGTAAAATTACCATAATGAATATCTCTTTATCACACGCATTTAATTTAACTGGAAAAGTGTAATGCGAGACACACGTATACAGCATGCGTAACTGCGGATGCTCAGTGCTCTTAAAAGTCACACGTAAAAAGGCATCTTACGCTTGTTGTCATTAGAGTTTAACTTTTATGAAACTCTTTCCGGAAACATTATATAAAGCTTACAAAAGCCTCACTTCATTACTTTACCAAAACTGGTTTCATAAAAAAGTATATTTGATAACAGCTCATGTAAGATTCTATATTTAGAGTCTGGATAGTAAAGGTTTATACTGCTGGTTTATATTTGAAGGAAGAAAATTTATACTGCATGTGCTTTAAAAAAACGTAATTCATATATATTTTCTCGATTTTTTAATAAATCCCCCCCCCCCCCCC
>ENA-OREC01002542-OREC01002542.1-marine-metagenome-genome-assembly--contig:-NODE-2542-length-10126-cov-14.122699_pt1 | contig 10126 bp, 4 predicted proteins | sample MGYA00248626_ERZ508543 | MGnify/ENA primary metagenome ERZ508543 (study PRJEB26211, sample SAMN05518279) | marine metagenome | isolation source: Puget Sound, Washington, USA | host: Bankia setacea...
TCACGTATTGTGGCGTCTTACATAGCTAACTGACTCAATATATATTCACGTATTGTGGCGTCTTACATAGCTAACTGGCTCAATATATATTCACGTATTGTGGCGTCTTATATAGCTAACTGACTCAATATATATTTACGTATTGTGGCGTCTTACATAGCTAACTGACTCAATATATATTCACGTATTGTGGCGACTTACATAGCTAACTGACTCAAGATATATTCACGTATTGTGGCGTCTTACATAGCTAACTGACTTAATATATATTCACGTATTGTGGCGTCTTACACAGCTAATAAGCATTCTTCTTTTCGTAAACGACGTACATTTATCTTGTAAGACTAAAGGTCACCCTCTCAGGCGATGCTTCACACGTGATGTCAATATAACTTTGTTCTTTAATTCAACCAGCGGATGTTAGCAACGAAATCGATCACCTATGCCTAGTCTGAAATACCACACCTGGGTATATATGGTAGATCGTGTTGTCTCCCTTGCCATATGTGTATTGCTCATTTCATCTGGCTAAATAGAAAGTTATTATTTTGAACATACTTTTTCTATCGATAAAGTAGATTTACGAATACCTATATCAAAAGGATATATGAATACATTGAAATCACCAACAACGTGCACGCTTAACAAGGAGAACATTGCTTATGTTATTACGTTTATGTTTATTGCTTTAACAAGTATCGGGAAAATCTAGTTAAACATTCTCAGAAATGGAAGATTAATCATAAAAAAACTTCTCTCGATGAAGAAATTTGACATACGAATTATACACTTGAGGAATCTGGTGAAAGTATATGAAAAGTGTTGCTATAGAAATCTAGAATAAACTAAGTGATATGTAGAATGAAACTAGTGACAGACACGAGGGTGTGTGTTGAAAAGTGGAATCAAAACTAGTGTTGTATGTAAGACTTGCAGCAACACTCCAGTCATCTCTATGTTTGATTGCAGTTCAAGAGAAGTGTTATTGATTTGCAGTCTAAAGTGTGGATATCATTGTATGGGTATTACATGTGTTTAATCTTTCAAATCCTTTCCAATTGTTCCCTGCATAAAAGGGTGTAAGGGTTACAGATACATACATACACAACTTGTATATATATCAAAGCTGTTACAAAGGTTTTCATGCGGACAACCTCCTTAAAATGTATGTGTACCAACATTTATATATACATGTTGCACCTTTGACAAACCGAATAAATTGCACAATGGTGTAACGAAAAGGAGATACCAAGGTAGTGAACGAAATATGGAACAAAATATGAGTCGACAAAAGGAAGACACAAATCAGACATTCATATATAGACAAGTGGTAAGACAAGGAATATATCGATAAATAATAGTTATGTCACATCTAAACATATGGTATAAGATGTAACACATAATCGTTAGAAAAAACATACAGGGAAGATGTGTTTGTAAAAAGGACAAATAGAAAACAATAATATCAATGAACTAGATATGTAGTTAGAAAACAACAATGGTATGTAATAACATAGACACTAGAAACAATTAAGTTTAGTTAACATAAAGCATAAACTAGGAACATCATCTTACTGTTCAATTTAGCAGTTTGTTGGATTTTCCTAAATATTGATTTCTGTTTTATATGTTTCAAGATAAACACTTTTAATTGATAATTTATTTGTTTGTATTCGATTATCCAAAGAAAACTAATTATGAAATAAACAAAGTTTAACAAGAGAAGCGAATACTGACAATGCAATAAGGATAAAGGTTTACACTATTTTACATCGAAATTATGTAACACAAAGTAATTTTTGTCAATATCTATACATAGATAATGCTTGTACTATGTACCACCGACACAAAATAAATAATTGTTTCTTGAAGCTTGTAGTTCAAATTCCAAAATTTCAAATATTAATACAGTTTGAAAATGCGTTTCGTTTGCTTGAACAGTTTGCGAATGCGTATTTAAGAATGTCTCTTAGACACGTATAGAACAACATATATTTGTAAAAATAAGTAGTTCAAAGTTGCATAATGTTCAGATTTGTGTAACAGTAACTGGATGACAAAATATAAAACATGGCTATACAAGTAGGTGATGTGGTGTTTTAAAACCGTGAACTAATTAACAGAACAACAAACTACAGGCTTGCGAGTTAACCATTTCTGTAAAATAACAATCAAAGTCAACCGTGCAAATATTTGTAAAAGTTCACTTTGTCACACCAAAGTCACCCATATTTCATAAGCTAGGTACGTCTATATTAAAATCAATACGAGCACGGAAGGTATTAGATGAATCCAATTTTCTATCACACAGAGTACAAACCCATGTAACTTTAGATACATTGAAATATCGTTTAAATAGACTATACCAACGACTTCAATGAATAGAGTGCTGCAAATATAACGCCTTTCGCACGTACTCTACGGGCGTGCAAACGTTTTCAATAATGTTCAATATTTCATGGAAGTCCGCCAAAGTCTTTGTACATGTCTAGCTTTTGTGTCTATATTTTAAAGGCTTTGGCAACGCTTGCTTCCAAATAGGACACGATATTGGACAGTATAGAACAAGTAATGTAGAACGTAAACCGCTAACAAATTGATCTTACAAGCTTTATGTATAGTTGGCATTTCCTTGAACCAGTGAAACAGCTTGTCATGGTTTTATAGCGATCATTTGCCCCGTACTTCCTTGTGATCTCAACTAACACGTTGCATTACAGAAATACACAGCTGACACGGAAGCCATTTAATCCTATACACGTGATAAATTCAGTGTTTTACTAAACATCACATTCAGTTATAAATATTCCCACCTCTCTGAACCGTTATTTAAATATTTATGACAAAGTTTAATCGTATGTGGTATATATTACAGTCTATAAGTACCGTAGTTCGAGTTATTTAGTGGTGCTTTTAATCAAAAGGTTATTAGAATTATATATATATATATCAGATGAAAAATAGAGATAACTATCCAGGAAAACAATGTACACGGTGAAAGGGGTTTGTTTAGTGGAATCTGACTGGGTATTCAGCCAACTGGAAGATTGAGCAAAAATGGATCAACACATTTACAAGTTACACATTCTGTGTCAAGGGCACGAAATACTGAAATAATTCATACACAGCAAAACCTCACTTGAAGACCATATCAAATTAATACAATACCACTGTTCATGTAATTCAATTGTGTCCATTTTTCCTTATGAACCGATACTTTCAACACAACAACACGTGACTAAAACAGGTTGAAAGTTTAATTATTGATGGAGGTTTTGCTCTACATGAGTTGGAAAGATAACACATCGTATTGCAAACAAATATGTTTTGAGCGGTTGATGTGAAACGTTCTTATGGTCAATATAATGTTTTGTCTCATAAGAAAGTTTCATGTCGACTCCTCATTACGTGCATACACTAGTTGTAAATTACAATTCAAAATGAGCTATGTACATAAAACACATATATTGAGCAAATGTTAAAATTGTAATCAAAATCAAAACCCCTTGTAATAATGATGTAATAATCAACATATAAGTACTAAGTACAGTTGTTAGTGCTGCACATTTCAAACTATACAATCTGAAGTGGGATCAACACATTTGTAATTGAAAGTGGGAGAACAAATGACACGACTTGCGTCAAAACTGGTCATTTTTTCTTAATCATTTACAAGGAGTTTAAAAATGAAACTGCTAAAGTTATATAGTAATACAATGTACAATAAAATCAGTGTATGAAGAAGAAACCTCATAATTCAAGATAAACAACGTCACATCTTTTGTGCTACTGTGATTCACGTTTTACAATGTATTCAGTTGTTGCCAACACTAGTTATAAATCACACAATGTTCGAAAGAGAAAAGTGGTTTCCTAGCCAGTCCTATTGATCTTCGCTTGCAGTGACCATTTTTTATTTTATTGACGCATAAAATATCGTTACCGGAATTGAAAACGGGATGCAAAACAGTTTAAGCACTGAATACATATCGCGAGATTTTCAACCAGATAGAGACCATTTCAAAGAGCGCTAGACGGACCCAATCAGATTGTCTGTCTGTAACCATGTCCGCTATCTTCTACAACTCTCACCGAACCTCTAAAACCTATTGATGTAACGAAATGAGATTTTTTTTATCACAATCGGTCGTTCGGTTGCAGTTAATTTAATTTTCATCGCAACCTTCGTCATTCCCGGGGGAAATATAGACAGCCGATGAAATTCCCGTAAAGCCACGAGTGTTTCTTGTGTTAACTCATGTGCTGACAGAAAACAATCATTGCCTTTATTGTAGGACTATGAGCAGCTAATCATAGTAACCAGATGAGTACGTCTTGACTTGAATTCATTAATTAAACCATTCCACATAACAAAACACTCGGTGTCTAACATTTGTTTAAGCCTTGATCTCAAAATATATGTTTTGTGTTTTTTAGTTAAGCATATAATAGATAGGAAACAAAGTCTTCATCATCAATCCTAGCTTGAGAATTGTGACAAGAAATATACCCAAATGTCCTCCACAATCCTACATCAAGGGTAAATAGTTATTGATCTTCAGCCTTAGCCTTTTTCTACGATGCCAGTTCTTTTGGAAGCATTGTCTATAATTAACCAACAAACACATTTATTTTGCCTTTGTGTATAATTAATGGATATCCTTTCATTTTGCCGACTTGGTCCCAGCTTATCTGAAGGGATGATTGAAAAAGGTTTCAAAAACTGTAAGCATATCCTAGAGAAATGAGATTACAAAGTTTGATATCCTCTGTACTGATGACTTTTTTTCTTGTGCAAATAATTGACCAGGGGAAATTGGATTGCTCTCTAATACTCTTGGTGAGGAAGGACACGGAATTGGTTAGGACCTCCTATTATTGCTACAGATACTGTGCAGATAAATAATCCAATATTTCGCTCTTTTTTTTGGTGAAGAACATCTTTTGTTTTGAAATCTTACACAGTCTTGTTCCTGTAACACAACCCACTGCTGATACATTAAATTATAACAAAAGCAACACAAACAGCAGCATCTTTCCTAAACAGTTACTTAATTCTGCAACCAATGTCTTGAAAACATACTTTTTTCATCTTCCCAAAATAACCTCATTTAATTGAAGACCATACTACCACTTTTTTCATTAGACAATCACATTCTCTAACTCATCTTACAATGGTATCATTCATTACAAGCTGCAAGAAATAATTAAAGTTCCAACACCGTTTTGCATTTTCGACCATAAAACGTGTCCGTTACCCAAATAAACAGCTCTGTAACCCGACAATGTGATCATAAGAGACGTGGCAATGATTTGCAAGAGATAATTAAAGAAAACTTGTTAAAACGCACTGTTCTTTGGTTACACGAGAATAATAGAACCGGAGAATAATGAGTTTCTAAAATATCGAAAACATTTTTTTAAAACTCAATAGCAAATTTTAAATCAAACTCGATACGGAAACGATGAATCCTAAGACGTCTGAATCTAACAAATAACTGCCAACTCAAACATAAACAACCAAAAACACACCTTGGTATACGATTAAATAGTAACGAATACCATTGGGATAAACTACAGTTGTGGTCATCGCTTGTTCAGGCATACTATACAGTGGATTCCATGTTATTAATTCAGCTTAATGAAATTGACCAGCAGCATCATACAGTGTGCACATGATCGTTGGAAGGGTACTCATTTACTATGTACTTCTATTAGTTATATTTTCAATGAATTGCACTTTGCTGTCTGGTTTTCAGTTCAGTAGTTCAACATTTTTTAATCCACTAAAAGCACTATTTGCGTAAAACGATTCGTTATAACCTAGTTTTGACGTTTATCAATATATCTATGTCATAGGCATCAACGTTGCACCGCTCTGGTTGCATTGTTTTTGCCTAAATATTTTATTTAAAAAAACGATCGTTATTTTTACAATGTTTGTTTTCCTCCTGAATTTGTTGAAAACGTAATCAACAATAGTTCTGGTACTCTATTTGGATTATATTTAGCTCCAACTGAGGGCGTGATAGTAATTACTGAATTTTGCAGCGTTTTTTCTTTAGCCAAACTAGATTGTGTAATTTCCATGAATTTAAATGAAGAACCAGTGACAGGTTGTTAAGAGATCCAGTGTTTATGAGGTTTAGTTTCGCCGATCCGATTTAGTTGATTGTGCTTTTTGGGGTTTAAAACTGAGTATCCATTCACACGCTTTAGAAGAAAAAGTTGACAATTTCGGACCGGCTCCAGTTGAAACGTACATGCCTTATCGAAAAAAAGAAGAAAGAAAAAACCCCTCATCATTTCAAAGTTCAGAGGATTCCACAGCAGCAAGGCATATTTTCTTAGATACCTGTGCTCATATTCATTAAGCACCATAAATAAAACTTTGCTGAGGAGAAATAATTATCTAAAGTTGTTTAATGGCTTTATACACGAATATGAGATGTATAGAAATATGCCTTATTCGTGTTGTTGTTTTCAAGAATACCGTTGACTTATGTCTCTTAACAGGGATGCAACATAACTTAATTGAATATGTTTCTGTAACTTGAACGAATACCCAAACCCATCCTGGCGCACGACCCCTGCTCCATACAGAATCCTTACCCATTATTAAAAATACATGTTTAGATCAGACTTTGCTCGAATTATTTCAACATATAAACTTATTGTACTTTTGCCATGCCAAGCTGTACGTAAATGATTCTTGGGACTTGAGGTCTATTCAATATATAAAACGTGAGCAAACAAAGACGAAACGCTCGGATCAATATCTAAGGCTTTGAAACAAAATATAATAGCTGCCTATCCTAGTTGCTTTGTTGTATTAACCATTTATAAAACAATTTGACCAGGCTGTCTGTTGGATATTTCAGAAAGCTAGTGATAAATCGGTATATTTGTACAAGAGAAACAAAAACGGGTGATCTGGTAATTCAGGAGTCTAAGTAAACACAAAATGGAAGAAGTGACAGCCTCATATTTTATGACAACCAATAGTACGTCAATACTGAGCACGGTGTCAATATTGAGCACGACGTCAATACTGAACCACTTTCTGGACCATCAATTTTCATACATTGTACGCAACAAACACACGAACTAAACTTTTTTCTTTCAAAATGAATCTCTGAATACATTAATAACGACAACAAACAGTGTTTCTTAGCACATAAATAACATCCACCCACATTTAGCTATTGCCTTTACCGTACAATGACACTGTTGGTCAAACGTATTTTTTTTATTGTAGATTCGATGAATGCTAACACCACATTCTTGGATGATAAAAGTTCACCGTTTCAAAAGTGTGCATACATTTGTAGGGGCGTTTGTGGCGTTGTATGTTCATATCTGCCACGTGTTGTACCACATGAACCATTCTCATTTGTGCAGCCTCCGTTTGCTTTTATGCCAATATCTTTAACCTTAACTATGACAACAATTTATATTGTCCTATTGTCCTACCAATTACGTATCGCTCATAAATCATGAATATGTCCAAATGCTTCCTCATATACGTACATCTATAATCGTATAATATGTGATCGTTTTGTATTCCGTCTGACTATCGAATTCGATATTTCTTACAACAGCTGGTGGTTTTCAGCTCATAGCTAGAATGTGTAACAGTAGTCTATCCCTGTTTTCATCGTCTTACGAAGAGACACACATGTTTGTAACATATAAGACGATTTTCAATATTGGATTACTTTCTCGCGTAACCATAGACTCCGTTACCGTAAATATCTCAGGGTTTGCGTAGAGTTGTTTTATCATATTTATTACATCGCGAATTTTCAAGTATTTACGGCATTGCGTGTCATTTGATGTGAAGCAGACTTTGTAATAACAACGTTTCCCATTATTGCTTTGGACTTCTTAAATAAGGTATCGTTTTATTAAGCTTTGACTGTCAGTTGAAGGTGACGTTATAAATATGCCAAGAACCGAAATCTCTCAAAAAATGGTATGAGAAATATTAGCCGGGAAACAGTATTGAATTATGCACCATCTGCCGGTATCTCCTGGAAATGAATATTTGTCACGTCCAGGGCTAAATCGACCTGCTTATACCTCAGACAGACGTCATGTGAAGAATAGGGACGAGGTGTAAATTACAGGGAAACGGAGCATTTATTGCCGGTTGTTATCCTACAGGAAGTCATCTGCCTTAATCAGTGGGAGTAGATGGTCCCAGAAGCTAGATGGAAGAGGTGGGTTGTAACATTACACCCTTGGGGGTGAATCACCTAATATCTGACTGGCTAATTCTCACATAATGACTCATATTTGATAATGCCCCCTTGTCATACAAGCAACGTAATGCCCCTTTGTCATACAAGTAATGTAACACTATGTCTATTACCAAACCAAGAAACAGTCGTTCGATATTGATATACTAGGAACGGGGCAAGGTTCGTGTGTTCATTCGATATGATTGACATAGTTGGCATCTATTAGGATACCCATGTCAATAATAAGCGCTGGGATGATACGTACTTGATTACAACGTATTTTTCTGAGTTACAACTCCATCAATAATGTAGTGGAAACAACTTTGGATCAGGGGAAGGACACATATATCAGAATCTAGCGGACGTACGTACATGACATGCAAACAAACCAGCACGTAGGTGAAAGAAAGTTGCAGTTTAAGCAAAATAGCTAAATCGTACTTTAACCTTTCTAAATAAAGACATCACATCAAAAGCATTAACGTCATGTTTTGGTCACTGGTTGATGACTAAACAAGGAACAATATAAGTCTCGGAGGCCTCGTTTAAAACATGAAGCCCATTTCTGAGTCAGATCATTTAGAGTTTTTGCACAACTGCCAACACTTAGTCAATAAATAGAAACGGTTATTGTTGAGCTACGTCAATTACCCTCAGGAGCAAAGGAGCTCGGACAGTTATTGCCATTTAAGAGACATAGTCAAAATGCCCGAATGTCCTTCAATAACACAATTATGGTACAGTGTAAATGTCAGTTAATTACAGGCCATGTTGGTTTCAGCCACATATGTAAAATCTGTGACCATAATGCCGTACCATATGTTCTTTGATGTCACGAATAGAACGCTATGAAATCAAGTTGGAAGCAAACTAATAGAACCATAAATGCGAACACATTGTCGTATAATTCACCTCTAGCATTATCGAACATATTAAATACTAATATCTGAAGCATGGTATTTGCACAATCAGTTCGCTTTGAAACGATGTGATTTGATAAATGAGTCAATCGGTTATCTCTGATTTATAACAGTCACTGAATAAAGCCTGATTTCACTATCCTGACCAAGTGCATGGTATGATGTATTGATGCTATGACGCATGGAGTTTAGTAAGTTCTGATTTTGTACAGTTCAAACCGATATTTTGGCTGTAACAAAGGCACCAGACAGGGAAACTATCGATGTTCAGATTAAATAGATAATATAAGCAGCAACGAATATATTTATGTTATTGATGCGGATATGGCGGTTGTCTAGCGTTTCATGCCAGCTTCTCAAAGCCATTTATGCCAATTCTATAGACAACGTGGTGCTTCGGCGCAAAATGAGCATTAACTATACACATGATATGTAACTTAAGTATACTATCTGCACACACGGTGTAATATGGGTATTTATTAGACCAGTGGTGCATTATAGAGCTTAGATTGAATTGGCAAGAACTTGGAAACTTTATATCTGCTCTATTCTGCTTCAAACAAATCTCAGAGGGCGAAATGGATCTCCATGGTTTTTAATAGAGAAGAAGATATAGCATGTTCGTATGCACCCTAAATGGAATCTAGAAACTGAAAATCGACACAAGTAAGGTTAAACAATATGTGGTAAACGTTGTAGAATATCAACGTCATCAGAGTCTACTAAACATCAGTATTAGCATTTAATTTCTTCTGAAGTTATAAATATATCAAAGGCAACATAACATAAATGATAAAAGGTGTCGACGTCATGCAATATTTAAAGGCGTATTCAAATTAAGTAAGTTAATATACCATTTTCACAAATTGAACTCATTTGGCGAAGTAAGTAATTACCGTACAGTTAATCGTTAGGTACAAAACTTTGGTATGCCTTTGACCATATGCAACGACTAACCACTTA
>ENA-OREC01002543-OREC01002543.1-marine-metagenome-genome-assembly--contig:-NODE-2543-length-10124-cov-14.126904_pt1 | contig 10124 bp, 3 predicted proteins | sample MGYA00248626_ERZ508543 | MGnify/ENA primary metagenome ERZ508543 (study PRJEB26211, sample SAMN05518279) | marine metagenome | isolation source: Puget Sound, Washington, USA | host: Bankia setacea...
TTTGGGTGCTCATGTTACGTATAATGCACAGTCATTGGTTCCCCTGTTAGTCAAACATTCAACCATGATTTCTGCAAATTCTGTGGTTATATGTTTTCCAATCTTAAATTTAAGTGCCCACAGAACATCTTTTTAAGGAAAACAAAGAAACAGTATCAAAGTGTTTTGACAGTATACAATTTATGTATTGGCTCAAACACACAATTGTACTCTTTTTATCAGAGAGTGAAATACAGTTGTAGTAAAAAAATGGCTAATGTTAATTTGGGTCAACAGTCACTTACAACTGGAATAATCTTGGACACTTCTATATGTTCCTCAATTTTATTCAGCTTACTGTGAACATTGTGAAAAGTACTCTAGATTTATGGCTTACAAGGAGGCTTCTATGTATGTAGATATGATTTGTAGTGGTTTTAAGCAGGTATAGGATTTTAAACACCACTCGAGTGTCCCTTAAAACTGAAAACAAACCATTTGTAAAGTTTGATCCCCTCTCCTATTGAATCTAAAATGTTCTTATACGTTGGGGTACCCGGATTCATTAAAGAACAGTAAATTGCTCTCAATGCTATTGCATGTATTATATAGAACGAGTGCATACCAGTATTTATAGGAGGCAATGTTTTGAGTAAAATGAAAGCAATTGTAAGTAAAGATTTTCAAGTAGATATAAACAAACTGATGTTAGATTGCTCAGAGGCGGTTTTTATTCAAGTGTGCACAAGTTGTAGTAGAGTTGTGGAGGGAGGAATGTTTATTGCAGAAATACAAGCAACTATTGAATGATACTGAAATGAATTGGCTCAACAGTTAACCTGTGCATAAAATAAACATTCTGTCAGGTGAACTTGCTTAGACATGTAGTAGATTGCAAATATGATTGATCTGTTTTGTGAGTATTTCTTAATAGTAAGAACCATTTATAATATTGATCATTGATTTGTTGCTTGGTCTGTTTGTTGGTTGTTTCATTCATTTGTTCAATTGTTCATTCATTCATTCATCTAATCACTCATTTGTTCATCTATTCACTAATTCATTCAGTCTATCACTCACTCTTACTCAATCAATCAATCAATCACACACTCACTTATATCGCTGTTCATTTATGTGTTCATTCATTTATTTCATTTATTAGAAATCAAGGAAATGGCAGCAACAATATTGTAATAAATTATTTAGATGAAATATGACATGCAGTGCTACCTGAGTTAAGATAATCTAGTGTGTACACTTCTTCAGCTGCTGATATATATTTGGGTGTATTAAGTTTTGTGTGTGCATATTAAGCTTTTATTTGGAAATGAAGACCCTTGCAAGTTTGAGATGGTTGGGTATAAATGAAGATTCATTCCATCAAATGAGTATAGTGATAGCTTGTAAATAAGTCATATAATCCATAATTATTATTATATACATTTAATTTGCTGTCGAGATTCAGGGTTGAGATATTTTTCCAAAGACAGTACAGACCTTCATTATTTAACTACATGTTCATTAGTCTCTCCATATTTTCTATTTGCTCACTGTTTCTATCAATTCTTCCTTCTTCTATTACAGGATGTACTACAGCAACTTCTTATCCAGAAACTTCCAAACATTAACTGTATCTGCAGAGAGCCAGAGAAAGGTGAGCTTTTCTTCATGATTCAATTAACATGATGCAACACGGAGATCACTCCTGACATTTGCCCGCTTTGAATAAAAAAGAAACTATTGTATCCACCTCCACATGTATTTGGTTTTCCGAGAACACAATTTAATGCACCTTTCCATTGGTTTAACCATTATGCACATTTAAAACTGGGCGTTTCAGCATCATGTCAATTACTCTATCTATGACAATACAGAATTATTCAGGGCACATTTCCACTTGCCCTATTGTCCTGCTGAATAATTTTATATGCATGATGAATGAACATTATGAAGTTTGTACTGTACTTTTTACCATAAATTTATGTTTTTGAGTTGAACAAATCACTCTCACTGATATTGGTGTTATTATGTTATATAGAAGAAAAGTGGAAACTCTAAACTCATTCCACCTGTTCTACCTTTTGACCGCATAGCTATCTGACATATTTATCCTAGAGATCAACTTAAGCCAAAGCAATGAAAATCAAGGGCCAAAACCACTGTACTTACTACAAACATGGCAATACATTTTGGTAGGATAAATTTATACTGTAATGAATTCACTTTTTCACTTTTGTATCAAACAAATTTATATATATTGTAGGCATTTCTGTTTAAAGCCAGTTTGTTTATGTTAAAATGTGTACTTTTGAAGTAGAATGTAACCTAGGCAATGACTTACTGATTTGAGAACTGAGTTGATTTTCTATCTACACTGGTTACAGATAAGTAATGTGATGCAACAATTCTTGATGCATGTTTCACACTAGTTTATATGTATGTCAGGGTCTAAACTCCTATCTATCCTCGATAACCCGTTAAACTAGTTCAATTTCGTCACACTCACCCAATAAATACAGCTGGGGTCTAATCACAGGTAGAATTTAAAAAAAGACAAGGACGGCGTGGCGCAGTGGTTTGCACGTCTGACTCGTAATGTGGAGGTCGTGGGTTCGAGCCCCATCAAAGGCCCCTGTTGTTTCCTTGAGCAAGAAACTTTACCCTTATTGCTTAGTACTGGTTACCAACCACAAGCAATGATTTATCTAGATCTGAATAGTGTCTTGTTTTAATTTTACCTGTGAATAGAAAATATACAATATAATTACAAACATTGGTTGGCCTTTTATAGTACATTGTGTAAAATTCTCTATAAGTCTAGCATGTGACTTTATTTCAGGTGAATTTAATGTGAATTGACCATTGAAATGTAGGGATGTCCGTTTAATAGATAATTGTATAGCATTTTATTAGATTGCTGTGTGAAGCATTGCATTGGTATTCCTTTTGTAACCAGCGCACTGAGGGAATTAAATATCGGAAGATAAGATTTATTGAACGGCTTTGTGTGAGAGTGGTATATTCATCTGATCCCGGTGTTATTACACACATGACTTACCAAATATCACAGATTTGAAGACCACTTTTCACCATTGCTTTATGTTAGTGAAATGAGGTATATAAGTCCTTTTATTTGAGCGGTATAATTTTGAGCACTGAAAGGGGTCATGTCGGCAATGTTGTGAGGTGGATTTATAAGATAACGGTTGATAATGAGTGCCAACTTCATGTTTTAACCTGTCACCTACAAATAGTGACGTAACACTGATTACAAACTATTTATCACCTTCAATACTGGTATATCATCAATGGAATGTGAATAATCAGATTGAGAAAAGAAAAGATAAAACACGGCACAAAATATGTCAAAATCTCTACCTGTCTTACTTGGTATGGTAAAACAAGAAACATGCATTACAGATTTCAAAGTTTCCAACACCCAAAACCACTTGACAGATAAATAGGACTAGTGTACTTTTCATGCCCTTTTGTAGCATGGTATTTCAATGTTTTTTTATGTCAGTTTACTCCAGTCCATTCTAACTACATCAGCAACATTAGAGATATAGTCCCCCCAGACAAGCACATAATCAATACTGCACAATGATGGGTCAATCTAGAAACTGCCCTATTCAAATGTTGGGTTACCATGGTTACTGCTCATTGTGCTCACTATTAACTCGTTATTTAAACTGACCTTTGCAAATGATGTGGACTGGAACTCTAGTTTGCAGTTACTCCTTCCATTGTGCACCCACAGAGGTTCCATTTGTTTAAGTTGCATGTGCTATCATTGGTCTACAGGAAAATGAAAGAAATAAAACAGAAAAAATACATGAACATAACACAGGGCACGAAAATTTCACTTTGGATGCAACACACGTTGAAATTTTGAAATCTGTAATGTATTTTTCTTGTTATTACCATGCTCTATGATGAGCAGGACAAGTAGAGAATTAGTGTGTCCTGATAACAGTATTATAGTGTCTTATAGGGTTCAGAAACCTGCACACTTGACCATGATTGTCTGTCTGCCATTGATAGTTAACCTGTAACAGACTGTAACAGAACTAAAGAAATTATGAAAGTTCTGAACTATCACAGTAGATGTCCATCGGTGAGCACTTGAAACACACAGGATTGATTTCTTGTGTAAGGGATAGTTTCAAGTACTCCATGAAAGTCCTTCAGACAACAATAAAACCCTATATGATACTTGTGTTGATAGCTGGACAATGATCGCAATATTGAAGTGACATTTGCTTGCTTTAATTGAATTACCTGGCCATGTTACACCACAGTCTGTCATCAGTTCAACTTTGGCCATCGACCTAAACTACAAATTGGCTTGGTACACAGGATAGGACTTGGGGACAAAGTTAATGGGTTTTAAGTGCTGTTTTACACCATGTGTTCATAACTGGTGATACATTCATTTATGAGCCAAGCTGAAATTAGAGAAAAAGAGTTGCTGTCCCAAGGTCCTAAACAGCAGAAAAGAATGTGTGATTGATTAAAACTGACTTGTTGAAGAATGTAAAGATTGTGGTTGTATGGACTCAGCATTCTGTCAGATATCTAGTATGTTTTAATGTTCTGTGAAGGCATGTCTGTCTGCTGATAACTGCTGTAAAGATAACACCCTACCTACCAATATTTCACCAGTTGTAAATGTGTACAAATAGACATGAAATAGTTCAGCGTTTGCTAATGTCTCACTAAAACTGATCAGAGCTGTGAATGTTTTGTGTTCTCATTGATTTCCTTTTACCACTATGTCGTTAAAGAATTTCAAGCGCTATTTTGAAACATAAATTGTCTAAGTGAATGGTTTTTGTCCTTGTTATACATTATTCAAAGTGTTTGCTATTGAAGAATGAAATTGATGTTTTCATATTGATCTGCTAGTCTGGTGTTAACTGGTATATAATTGCTACTGTGAGGGAACATTTGTGAGTTTGGACATGTAATGTTGTAAAGAGCTCCCGTGTTGAGTTACAGAGTTAGTTAATCATTTGCATGTGGGTTATAAAACAGATGGCTAGGACTGGCTTGTTATGCTAAGTAATGAAACCTCCCCCATGATTGTCTTACTGTGCTAATTGATAATTACTGACCAGGACCATGTCAGGATATTAATAACACAACAAAACCTGGTTCTTTCCAAGGCTGATAATTCCTAGTTTCCTATGTTACACCTTATGTTACTCAATGGGGCATTATGACATCTACAAGTACAATGTTATATCCAGGGTAGAGATAGGGTCTGGCTCACTAACAATGAAACATTCTTGATGATAGAAAACATGAAACAAAGCTGTATTTAATAGAAAAATGTGTCAACAATGATGAGCAAGAAACAAACTAACTTTTAGGAATGAAAAGAATGGCATGATTTAAAAAAATGTCCCGTCCCACTTTTATTAAATCTCCTACATATACATTTGGCATTCACTACCTGCAAGAATTGAGACATGACCAATGTATTCTATAAGTGGTAATTATTTTATTTTATCTGAATTTAGTGAACTAAGTGTTTGTATCTGAAAGAATTATGACCAGTGTTGTACCTTAAACTGTGTTATTATTCAAGCAGTTGATCTTGAACTGAATTACATTATATAATACTAAACAAACTACATACAGAGCTACAGTGTCTGTATTCAGTACTCCCTGTGTTGTCCAGTGCTAGAGGATCCTCTTTCATGTACACTAGCACCCATGTTACATCCAACAAAAGAAGTGATACAAAAGAACTACTCTCCTCCTCTTGTTTTATTTACTTGTATTGTAAACAAAGATATTTGACTCTTGATAGATGTATGGGTGAAGGGCTCCGGTTTCAATGAACCTCAATGAAATTCAATGATTCTACTTTTCAGACTCAAGTTTCACTGAGATAAAGAGGGCATTGATGTTGATCCTGGGCTGTGCGGTACAATGTGAGAGGAAGGAAGAGTTCATTAAGGTCATTATGAATCTAGAAGTCAGCGTGCAACAGGAGATAGTGGAGAGCATCAAACAGGTAAATGTCGTCTGCTGAAACTAACATCTGCTTACATCTACTGAAACCTCCGTCAGCTAAAAATTACGGCATGTCAAACTTATGTATGCTGAAACTTACGCTGCTAAAACTTACAGCTGCTCAAGGTTATATCTGCTGAAACTTACAACTACTGAAACTTCCATCAGCTAAAAATTATGTCTGGTCAAACTTAAGTCAGCTGAAACTTACATCTGCTGAAACTTAGGTCAGCTAAAACTTACCTTTGCTAAAACTTACGTCTGCTGAAACTACGTCTGATAAAGCTCACCTCTGCTGAAACTTACATCTGCTGAAACTAACATCTGCTGAAACTTACATTTGCTGAAACTAAAGTCTGATAAAGCCTACCTCTGATGAAATTTACGTCTGCAAAACTCATCTGAGTGTACAGCAGGTTGTAAGTCACTGTTAATTTGACCTAGGCAGCGTTAGCCTAGGGGATACCCATCAGTCAGCATGGATTGAAAATATTTATGAAAATAAGACATTCTTAGGGCCGCTGTTGGTTGTATTTTTGGTGGGTTTTAAGTGCTATTAAATACAGTAGCAGATAGAACCCTTTCCACATCCAGACCTTGATTTGCACTTCTTTAGAAACTAATTGTAAATATTTATGAACACTGTCTTCTACCTGTCTATCAACATTTTAAGTTCTATGGACATATTTGCTAGAAAAAAAACACCAGACTAAATTTATAAGAATAATGGTCTTATCTGCATGCACTTGTATCTTAAATCATGGTAACTCTCTAATGGTTTGTCATTTAGGGTAAGGTGAACACCATGGTCAGGTATGTTAGGTGTCATATGCAAAAGCAGCCATACCCGTTTCTGGTTTTATTATCACTGACTTACCTAGTTACATGTATTGTAACCAATTGAATTCCTTTACAGCAGCCACTTATCGGTCAATTATCTACACACTATATCTCTCCATGCCAATAATTTGTTCAGGCCATTTAACATCAATTATAAACAATACATAATAGTTTACGTTAATGTATAAATACTTGTAGCATACCAATAGGGATTAGCTGCTGTCCTGTATTGTTCCCTGGTACAAGAGTTTTCCTTTGTCATTATCCCAGGGAATTAGCTCTCATTAGGTATTTATTGATGTCCAGATACCAAGTGTTATATACTCCATGTTTGGACTAAAATTTTAATTAAATACCAAAAGCACTTACCAATATTGAAGCCAACAATAAAGTTAGTTTTGTTTAGCTGTGAAATAAATATTTTGGATATATGTTGGGTAATAGGGTCTGAATTGCGACTGAAAACCAATGCATTTATCTGTAGTTTAGTTGAATAGTGAGATGGGATGTTTTAGCTTAGGCCTGTCCATCAAGTCCACTAAACTTCCCTGCGGCCTTTCTAAACTTACATAATATATATGAATCCTTGTCAAAACCATACATGGCGTTACAATGGAAGACTCTCTTAGGTCAGGTAATCTGGGAAGACTTAAAGCTTGTAAGAGTACAGATTTAGTTAAACTATCACAGTGCCAACAGTTACAAGGACATCTGTGCAACCTCAGTGATGTACACTTTACAACCATCTCTAATATATTCTTGTGTGTTTAACTATTTGGATTTATGTGATAAACTGTTGAATATTTTGTGAATTACTCATAAAACTGTGGAGATTTACTCTGTCAAACTTCGCAATTTACTCTTTGAACTTTAGTGTTAAGGTTTTAGAGCTTATGTGATTAAAAAAACAACAATTTTAATGGTATACTTTTTAAAATTTCAATCTTTTTTAATGAGAATTAACAATGTTCCCATAAATGGGCCGAATGACGCTCCAATTTATAGGATTGCGTTTAAGTGATTTTCAGATAGACATGACATTAAATTACTTTGTTTTACTTCAAGATAATCTTTCCTTTTATTACAATGTAGTTCTAAAACATATTGTAATTGACTGTGCAACTATGTAAAAATGACTGGTAGATCTTTCATGATTTCTTTCAATTTCATTTGAATCACTCTGAAGATCCTATTTTTCTTGCTCTGCTAGGATAGGTAACTTTCAATAGTGGGGGTGTTTTGGCACTTTTTTAGTTTAAAATTGCAAATGTCACAACTGCTATATGCTGTAGATTCTAGTACATTGTATGAACTAAGTCATGACACATTTAACATAGGGGCACTTGGATGTTATTTATTGTTTCATTTATTATATCTACTGACTTTAATGAACATTAGTAGCAGGCTTCCAAAATTTTCACAGACCTACCATTATGTTGATTTTATATTTTCTTGAGTTTATATCAAAGAAACAATTAATGGAGAATAAAAAAGAGAATGAAAGATGTGTTAATGTTGTGAGGCAAGTAAAGAACTAGACAGGATATTTTGTCTGTAAAAAAATCCACTTCAAAGGTGATCGCGATACTATTGCATGTGGTTATGATCTATTAAGTATTTTACAATAATCTAGCATTCACTTTCCTCTTTGTTTATATATTCTCACCTGTTTTTATAAGTTGTTAGTTTAGTAAGATCATATGGTTACGGGATTTTGTGAAGTAGAATTCTTTATAAAAAATTGTCTCTACCATCAATCCTACAATAAACTGAATGATACATATAATAAAGCTTGCTTAGAATTGTGAACTAACCAGACTTACATGACAGCTACTTGGAACTGTAAATAGAGTGAGGACAGAGTCTAATGTGGTGTGAACATTGATATTTTGCAGATAACTGAGGATACGTCCTTTGTACTGCCCACAGACTGCCAGGATCCCGACATCTTGTTTGAACATCTGGTCAGTCTTATACAAGAGAGGGACAGTTACGCTGAGGTAAGAAACTACCCACAGTTCAACACAATTCTTAAAGCCATGCTCTAAATCCTCACCCACTTAAAAGTGAAATACCAATGCTACTGTTGTTCACTCTGGACACATTGCATGAATAAAAATATGATGATTATTTTATCAAAATAATCTACATACATTATACAGAGATAGAGAGAGAGGTCAATGCTTTCAATATGTATGTAAGCTTTTTTCTTATCCAAAAAATATTGTTCCAAAGAATATGTTAATTTGTTTACAAAAAAACGTAGTAGAAGCCGTTATTTTGTTTTCATTTGATCCAAGTGCATATTTATGTTGTTAGTATACATGTAGTTCTTTTAAAGCCCCAAGGTTCTACCCCTGTACTGTATTAACGTAAGGACATGAGATGACTGGCAGAATAGCACTGTTGACTGATGATTTCTTTAAAAAGAGTGTGCATTTAGGAGTAGGAGGGTGGGGAGTGTATCAGCCCACTTGATATTATTTGGCACAAAACTTGCTAACAGCAACAAAACCAGCTCATCTGTCATCAGTCTATAAAGTAGTGTGATGTTCTGGATGTCTGTCAAGTGTTCTGAGCCTGTTAGGCTGTTTTAAAACAAAGGGAAGGTAAACACAACGTGTAAATTGGAGATAATAGGTTCTGTCAGGTACATTTGAGGAGCTTCTGTCAATCAAGGTAAAAGGTGTTTCTAGGTATCGCGATGAGATGATCTTGTTTGATGTAGCAAACAGTAGAGAACAATTTTTTACTCATTTCAGTGAACACAGTTTATAAAAGCTTCTATCAAAGTGTAAATAGATTGATTTCTATAAATTTGCGAACTGAAAAAAATCAATAAAATATTTTATTGGTTAAATTTATTCAATTCATTCATGGGCAGTAATTATAGTGCTGATTATTTTTTAAACATAGTGAGTTTTGGGTCATAAATGACAAAATAAGTGTAGCAATCAACAAAGACACTTGTGTGAATACTCATCTACATGTATCTTTACTTGTTTAACATATTTGGAACCACTGTTTAGGGCGTTGATTAGGCTGATATGTATTTAGTCTTCATTTGCTAACATATAGTCGTACCTCATCTGATTTGTTTTTAGTTACTGTTTTATATATAGAAGCAATATATGCTGTTTAATATATATAAGCAATATATGCTGTTTTATATATAGAAGCAATATATGCGGTTTTATATATAGAAGCAATATATGTTGTGTTATATATAGAAGCAATATATGCTGTTTTATATATAGAAGCAATATATGCTGTTTTATATA
>ENA-OREC01002544-OREC01002544.1-marine-metagenome-genome-assembly--contig:-NODE-2544-length-10124-cov-12.009057_pt1 | contig 10124 bp, 5 predicted proteins | sample MGYA00248626_ERZ508543 | MGnify/ENA primary metagenome ERZ508543 (study PRJEB26211, sample SAMN05518279) | marine metagenome | isolation source: Puget Sound, Washington, USA | host: Bankia setacea...
TTGGGCTAAAACTAAGACACTCTCAAGACAAACCCCATCATAAATGTGTATAAAGTAATATTACTCGGCACTAGAGGGGGATTTTGTTTTATAGGTTTTAATTATATATCCTGCTGCGTCTGGTTACCATGGATACCTCACAGACGCAGACGGATCCCAGCCTTTAAAAATACCCCTTATATACCATAAAACCTCTAAAATTATGTTATAATTCCATTTTGAGATTTTCAAAGCTTTTGTAATATTCTCATGCATATTTTGGCAAATTCCTCACAGATTCTTGTTTATAATTTTGAGTTCCTAGTTGTACTTCCATACATTTTAAAACAAGTTAAATTGTGTGTGTTTTTCATCTCTTTCAATACTGCAAAATTTAAAGCTTCACAAATCATCAGGTTTACAGTAAATAGAAATATGGCAGTTCTGGAAATGATAAAACTGTCCCCCCCTCCCACTGTCCTAAATATTGCTCAACCAAGTGCAGGCTATAAGAGAGCACGTAAAGCATAAAAGACACTATCATAAAGATATGATTATCATCTAATGTCTGAAATATAGATAAGGACATCTCTTACAGAACCCTTGGGACGAAGCTAGATGGGGAGGGGGATGAAAGACAGAAAGAAAACGGAGAAGAAAATATAATCGTTTGTTTGTTTTGTTTGTTTGTTTTCCGACGATATTTAACGAGGGAGCGTATTTGACACAAATCAATCTTCCATAAGGCCCTCAAAGATGGTATTACTACTACTACTCTAGCCAGTGTTTCCCGTTTAATGTTCAGTGCTAAACAAGGGAAATACTGGTACCATTTTAATAACTTCTTTGGTATGACGCGGTCCTTGACTGGGGATTGAACCCCGGACCTTCTTTTTTTCGCGAGCAGTATATTTTCATTGATTTGACAGGCTTGTTTTACCAGAAGATCTTTCAATAAATTTTGAATGGTTATTTTGTGTTAAATCAGGGGAATTAAAAGGGGACATTTTGGGCTTAGGTAAAGTTTGACAAAATCTGTATGTGTGTGGTATATTATGGTTGATTTTCTTAAAATTCATTTTTGAAAATTTCTTACTGTACGATATATCGACTTTGTAAACAAAACATCACGTGATAAGTAAAGGCGGAGCGTGTGCAAAAGAAAAGCGGAAACGGTGCAATCGCATATCGTCTGATATTACCCTTGGTCGTAATTACCCTACTGCGGGATATGTGTAACAATGTTTTAGAAATGTGGCAAAAACAGGGCAAGGAGAAACTATTTATTGTTCGGAAACTTGAAAACACCTGTGTGAAAAGGTGAGCATTTGTGAGCAGTTTTTGATCTTCTGTGGAACTAAGAAAAACAGAAAGAGATTGACAGCTTGTTGCAATGCCAAGAAAACTGTTTCCAAGCGACTGACTTCTATTCAACCTATTGATGTGATTGGTCTACAACGTCATTCAAGCTTTTTTCCCAGTTTTTTCCTTCATACATTTTTTACAGAATGTTCATTTTCTTTGTTCTTTTCTGTCAACCATGTTTAAATGTCCTACTTCTGAAAGTAATATTTGCGTTCATTTTTCTCAATTGTACCTTCTTTTCTTTACTATTTATATTTGTTTTCTCAATTTTTCTTCTTTTCTTTACTATAATCACTTGCTTCACTCATATTTGAAGTCGGACAATTTCCCCATCTTTATTTCCCCGGATTTTTTCCCCCCAGCTTCTTTCGTGACACCAATTGTTGCACTATCCTTTGTACGTCTGTTTCAGTTCCGATCAGAAGAGAATACTTACTTAAGACGCATCAATCGAGCTGTCAAAATATCGCACAAAACCCCCGATAATAGGATAGACAATGCTCCGATAATTCAATATGGACGACAACAATTTCTAATGTAAACTATAGAGCGAAAATTCTCATGTCAATGCGTATAATATGCCCATTCGTTTTAATTAGTCAGGGCCTAGAAAAACTGCACGATAGAAGAAAATGGAATCAAATCAGGAGTATATCAACACAGTCTCAACAGAAAGTATACACCCTTGACTCGTGCTTTGTTCCAACGATAGGCAGCTTTTTTAAAGAAATTACAGATTTTGGACCAATGTTTTTGACCTTTTATTTTTGAAAACAGGGTCATTGATTTAAATTCTCATTCAAACCTACTTTCAAGTGTCAAATTTCATACTTTACGTAACCAACCAATACATTTCTCAATTATCACTTCGTCAAAAATCATTAGCTTTCATAGCGAAGTCCGTTTGTTTAAGTATTACTTTGACAACCATTGTGGAATTTATTACTTTCTTGACATGTTAAAACAATTCTGATGAGCTTTTTTAGGACAGGATTTGCAAAACGTGTCCATTATTAACCATACCAAGCACATGGATATGGGTTTGCTCCTATCTAAACATAAATAATAGGAAGATGAAAACGTAAATGGCTTCAAAGAAACATCAGAAACTTAAATTTTGATTATATTAGCTTAAATGGATTTGCTCCCAGCTTTATCGCCCCAGGCAACATGATTTCCATTTTCCATTTCAGGGCTCAAAAGTGACAAAATCAAACGGCTTAGAAAATGTGACTGAACAAAACCAATGACAGAAGTAAATTGGGTGATTTTGCAGTTAATCGAAATGAGATAATTAACAGATTCCATGTACCAGGGCGGCAAGGGGTCAGAAACTAGGGGTCCATCTGCAGTGCAGCATGACCTCTAGGGGCTGCTCCCTCATCCATCACTGTCAGCAGCCTCCATCATGCATTTCTCACCACTACAGGAAGCTAAGCCCTTTATATTAGGGGCCAGGGACACAGAAAATTAAGAACATGGATTGAAAGTAAAAATTAAAACCGTTTTAGTTAATTAGAGTCCTCGTGTGATGGTGTGGTTCCTTATGATTCCTTTATAGTCTCTGTAGCGCGGAAAAATAATAATCAGAAAAATCACATATTATTTTTGACAGAGACTTCATAACAGCTGATGCTTGGCAAGATTCTATTACAACGAACCAATTAACAAAGAGCCTGCGGGTCCCTGGTTGGGCAATATCAGATTTCGTTAAAAGCATTCGATTAACAAGGAAAACGATGAACATTGTCCAAACTCTTGACACAATAGCTACCACCTATCTGTAAAAGCCGGCAAAACCCACGTATAAAAGGAACGCAAACATCAACACATGTTCCTGTAGCACTCAACATTGTTCAACTATTCAACAAATGTTTTGCAATCCATTTAGCCCCACTTAGACAGTCTCCTATATCTTCATTAGTCAACGCTGACGCTATTGTCCACCAAAAACAATGTCACATGACCTACAATATCTCGTTACCCTGGTTACCAAGCAACGAACAATTATTCTGTCACTCAACCAACCCACATCGTGTTTTAATAATTCATATGAACTAATCAGATGTAAATTAGAAAATTAGAGATTAAATCCATAAACCATCGGCGGCATTTTCTTTAAAAAAGACATTGTTTGACTTGATACGGGGACATTTATGATACTGACACGCGTTGAATTCTTACACACCAACAGTTTTGAAACTTGTGACAAAAGCTTGACCCGTTTCTGAGTTAACCAGTAAAAAGGTTGAATAATTAAACATATAACACATTGCAAGAGACATGTTGACTAATTTGCAAAGCCCAGACCAGGACAAAGACCATATAGTTGTGCTATTAAAACCACTGAACATCAAAATAGGTCAGCTTTCATCATTTTATAGACCACCAAATATGTTTAGGTCTAAATGAACATGGATTTAGCAAATGAGGGTCCCAGTCCCACAGATAGTATTTAAAGAGGTGTTTTATAAAGTTCAATTATGATAACTAGTATAAAACAAAAAGTTTACAAAGATATAAAATCTGAACACAATAAAGCCAACAACCATAACAGTTACTGTATAAAGAAACTTACAAAAGCATTTCAAACAAGACAAAAGTAATTTACTGTACTTAGAACTGTCTGACATGCTCTAGGTTACAACGTTGAATAAATCCAGCCCACCAATTATAAACTGCCTGCAATTCGTTTACCATGCAATTAAGATAAAGGAGTTGTGTTCAACAAGGATATACAATAAAATGCTGTAATAAAACAAAGATCTTAGGAACTAAATATATCTCCCTTCCATTCAACATGTATGATAATTTCTTAAACACTGGAGTATATCAAACGTTATTGCACTTCAGATTTATTATCAATAACGATGTAGTAATTGTTATATTACACCGGCAGCCCTATGGTATTTTTATTTATTAAAGAGCACCTCAATTGCCATGATAAAGGGTTTTCTTCATGTTATTGTGTGTTTTTTCAACTGCACAACATAAAGGGTTCAGCTAACGAGATCAGCATCAGCTTGCTGTGAATGTTAAAGGGTTTTCAGTTAAGGGGATTACATTGATCTTAAACCTGTGTGGGAAGAGACACTTGGTAAATATCATACCACATGCAATCATTGTTGAAAGGTGGGGAACACTCTGTATCATATGGCTTGAATAAATGGATTTAGCACTTACTACATGAAAAAGCCATAATTCCTCTTTAGTCTCTTTGAAATGATACACTTGAGGACTTTATATTATACGCATGCAATACTGTTGTAATTATTGTATGAAAAGAGCGGGAGATAGCATATTCTTACACTTGATACACAAGATCATGTGATAATTTGTATAAATAATTTAGCAGGCTTTGTAACAGACACACTTACATAGTTCTGTACTGGCTAGATAGTAACGCTTGACACAGTTAACTTGCAGAACAAAACATAAATGAACTCTACAAATGGTGCAAGCAATATTATCTGCTGTAGTACAAGTTTTGTTTTCACATAAAACATTTTTTAATATTCTCTAAAACTTGTAAATTAGTTGCCTTGGTTATAGGAATAATCCCCATATAATGCATACGTTTTCACTATGTCTTCTAAGATAAACCTTCATATCAAGTATAAATCAATCACCATGTAGATAAAATTAGTCCATTTTATACCCCAAAAAATAAAAAAATACTTAGCCAACGAAAATGTGTTTTACAGTTAATCTAAATGAATCCTATTCTCAACTAATACTAATTTATTTAAGACTTTGATGCAAGATCTGACATTGATTTAATAACCTACACTGTATATACTACAAGGAAACTATTTAAAGCTTAAGGCCACAACAATGGACTTGAGTGAGTTGAGAGTCATGATTTACATAAAAGTCATATCCAAGGTGTGAAAGTGTTCAAGAAGTTGTAAGAACAAAACAACAAATCATTCAAAGTTTGATCAGCAATTCTAAGGATTGAAACTGCGTGTAAACCCTTGATAATGAAATCTACCCCTAATTTGTTCCAATGATCAAAAACCGTATTCAAACATGTTCTTAGCATTCCATAAATGAAAACTGCCTTCTACAGATCTTTGTTTTATGTTGCTTTGTTTATTTCCAGTTTGGATTGACACACATGTTACAATATGTCTTTGTTGATATATTAATTATGTATGGGAATAAAGTGATGCTTGTAGAGATGGTATAATAACTTGCATGTGCCTTTACATTTGTAGTCTACCAAATAGTTGTGAACACATATAGTGCCAGCCAGATGTATGTTTGTAAAATGTTTGCATACTTTTATCCACCCTGTAATCAATAGTATATAACATATTACAGCAACTAGCCAAACTTCAATTAATTCTCTCTCTCTTCTGCTCTCTTCTGACATTCCCCGCTACCTCCCCTGTAAATAAATATGTCTCAACACTTCATATAGTCCATTTCAACGAGGCACCCATGCTGTTTCTGTTGCAATTTATCATTTTCTATATTTTTTTCTTTATGATTTCATTATAAGGTCTTGGAGTACTGAAATACACTGGGTCCTGCTGTGTCTGTCAGTGTTGGACTTTAATTTCAATTGAGCTTTAGATTTACTCTTTACCAACTGGCAAGGTGGGAGGGGGGGAGTGTTTGGAGGCTGCTTTCATAAAGTCTGCTGTCACTGCTACCACCATGCTTAAATGTCGTATAGTCTCACTTAAGTCTTAAGCCGGATTAAACAATTATGAAATCCACCATAGAACTCATAATCATAGAGGGCCATCTTGTACATTCTAGTTTGTGATGATTTTCGTAACAGACTAATAACATTTATCTATTGTCCAATTGTCTACATTGCACCCCTTGGGACTTTCAATGGTCAAAATAACATGTTGATACAATGTTCACCAGGCACTACAAGACCCCTAACAACAGACTTGAGCTAAAAATCAGAACCACTAAGAAACACTGAAAACACCCAGTAACAAGTTTTAAAGACAATTTCAGAAAATATTTACTTGTCAAAAGACAAAATACATAGCTATCCACATAAAGATGAAAGCAAGTTGAAAACTATTTTAGGAAATACACAAACATAAAGCGATTCAAATGTCTATAAACTGAGTTGTAAAGATAATGGGAACACTTAAAGCAACTTCAAGGATCAAGGACAGACAGTGCAGTTGATGTCTGCAGTCAAAATAACTAAGAAACCTAATACGCTGATAACCCTAACCTTTCACAACAAATTTTAACATTATCATCTGCAAACTAACCAATATCTTCCGAATCATTCTAAGGCATGTAGACAACATACTTAAGAGTCATTACTTTTAAACAACTTGCCTATCTAAAACCTAGCAAACCCTTAACTTTCACAACTTATTGTGAAGTTGTCGTCTGCAAACTACCAATATCTTTCAAAAGCATTTAGAGTACATTTAAAACAATATACATATCTTAAATCAAGCAAACTCTAAACTTTCACAACAAATTTTAACAATGTTGTCTGCAAACTACCTATATCTTTCAAAGCGTCTTAAAACAATATACATATCTAAAATCAAATAGACAGAGAATGTCAGATAACCACCACTTCCACGACTCTTATTCCAAGCATCTTAGACAACCCAGCAGACAACCCAGCAGACGACCCAGCAGACGACCCAACAGACAACCCAGCAGACAACCCAGCAGACAACCCAACAGACAACCCAACAGACATTCCAGCAGACGACCCAACAGACAACCCAAGAGACAATTGCATTAAGTGAATATTTCATAGACCATTTAGGCATCGAAGACATGGGTAGATCTCTCCACTGATGTTGTAACTTGTCTACCTTACCGTATTTCCAGCATTCTTGTGACCGTAATCTCCAATGTTATCGGCATATTCTATTATTGCTAGGTGTTGTTATCATGGCCATTTATCTCCTGTATGGTAATAGTTGTTCATAGTCTACAGATAACGTGAGTCGGTTTCTGTCATGAGACGTTCCATCGTATGACCCTTTATTCCTCCTAGCTGTCACATTTTATTCACTTTGACATACCTTATAATGGGAACAGTTTTCTGGTGTTTTAACCTGTACTTTCAAATACTGTTTATTGGCGCAGAAAAATGTCATCTAGAGAAGAAGACTTTGTTCTTTGAGAGTTAATTATTTAGGGAGCGTTATTTGGTGTTTTAACCTATACTTGTATAAACCATTTATTTGCGCCGAAACAAAATTGTCAACAAGAGAAGACCAGTTGCTTGTTGAGAAATTGATTTTTTTTGGAGGAAAGTATACTTGTGTTGTAAAGATGTGTATTAAAATATGTACTGCTTTTTATGGACACAACAGTCCAGGCGTCAAAGCAAAGGGGTTCTATTAGTGCCTTTCTATAAAGAAGCAGGTCAGAACTCTTTCACAATCAACTCTTGAACAAGTTAATGGATTTGTTACCTTAATTAACCAACCACTGAGCAACCTGCACCAAGAGATCTGCGTGGGTAGTCTGGTACTTCAAGTACATACCTGTTATACTATTAAAACGCAAATTACACGGGGTGTTCGATTACACATATTGTTTCCAAACTCACAACAGAAGCTTTATTATTAGAAGATAATTACGAGTTTCTGACGTTTATATAGCAACAGAATACCTATTGTTTTACAGAGGATTATAAAAGCACAAGCCTGGAATTGTATGTTTTGTGAATTGTTGTACTACTGAAGCTTTCTTTATCTGATGTTCGCAAAACCTGAAAACTTTTATCTTTATTTTCGAACGTCTGTGGTTGCCGCGCCTGTGTTGCCATGCTGGGTTTTATTGTGCAGACAAGCTTTATAACATTTCCTGGAATATTACCAATGTCTAAATAACATACAACATTTGCAATTATAATTTCTAATCTAGTCTCGAACAGGTACAAACAATTTTCAAATGTAAGGCATGCACTTTCGAAAAGAAATGAAAGTGAATCATTGAAAATAAACATTGGAACATATGGAATAAAGCCTGAGCAACTTTAACTTCGTTTTGCCTTAAATCAATTTAGAAACCCAAACAATAAGTGAGAATGAGAAGGATTAAAAATTGAGAATGTAAGAGTGTAAATTCCCCAATGTAAAAGTAAAAATTTATTTGCCACTGTTCATTTTTACATTTTCTCGCCTTATTTCTAAAACAGTGTAGGTAAATTTTTGGCGATTTTGAAGATTTAGTATCAGGTTCTAGAATGTAAATAACTTACACATAATGCAATTCCAGAACCCTGCATGTATAGTTTCAACAATAAAACTTCAGTTGTTTTTCTTGAAATGACCAAAAAACAAAAACCGGATTCTGGGAATTATAAAGGAAATAATTTATGCTACCAGTCAATGCTCAAGCTGATATATCTGTACTGTATACAATATAGTTGTTTTAACATGATAGAAATACCAACATTGCTTGGCTCACAACCGTAGTACCAAACAAAGCAAACATATATTCTTAACCTAATCTTTTGTCGCTGTCATTTATTTCATCATCTATCACAAGAGTTCTACAGCGCCAGACAAAATCGCGACAAAATCAAAATACAATCCAATTATCTGATTTCTCTTAGGTAGACATTGATCTAATCAAATACGGAAGAAAAAGAAACAAAATTAATGAAAGGAAGTAAAAATGACAAGAAATTATAGAGGTTTTTTTGTTTTAGTGTCTTTGTTACCAACAAATATTGTCCTGTATCTAATCTTAAACCATCGCATGCACCTAATGTTTCCTTAAGTACCCTCATGGCTAAGTACTGGTTAGTTCCAGGAAAGAATTCAAGTCTTTTATACCAAGTGTTACAATGAAACTAAATATAAACCAAACCAGCTTCTAGAACTTTCCAAAGCCCCTTAAACAATTTTAAAATAATCTGTCCTTATGAAGGATTCTGAGCAAAAAGAAGCTATGTGATATTTAATAAAAAGAATTCAACTGTTTTTCCTTTATCCAACATTAGCTACAGTTATACAAATCTATCAATGAAATTCAAGAGTGTCTTTACACAAATCAACGGAAAGCAGGAATCTTCATCTAATACTGAGCCAGTAACAATCCCATCCTTACAGCTACCCCAATCAGTGCAATGGACTCAAATATACTCAGTCAATAGACCCATATATCTCACAATCACCTCACAGTCAGAGCCAATCGCACAGTCAGAGCCAATCGTTACCCCAGTACTCTCAGTCTCAGACAAACGAATAAGCCTGATACGTGGCTCTTTATCTAGTTTATTCACATCACGATTATGTTTGTCTTCATTACATTCCAATCAATATGACACCTCTGCTGAGAGCAAAAGAAAAATAATATCATTGAGGACATTCCAATTCCAGGCCGTCTGCTGATTGTCGACTCAAATGAGAGTTTTACTACTTAGCTCTGTGAACCATACCTCGAGGGCTGAATGTGTAAAGGATCTATTTGACATTATTACGGCATCATTTAATTATCTTATCCATGAAAGCGGTAGAGAATCATTGAGTACTATATATTTCCAATTATTGCTTATGTGTACATATCTCAGTGAATTGCTAATATGTACATATCTCAGTGAATTGCTAATATGTACGTATTTCAGTGAATTGCTAATATGTACGTATTTCAGTGAATTGCTAATATGTATGTATCTCAGTGAATTGCCAATATGTACGTATTTCAGTGAATTGCTTATATGTACGTATCTCAGGGAATTGCTAATATGTATGTATCTCAGTGAATTGCTAATATGTACGTATTTCAGTGAATTGCTAATATGTACGTATCTCAGTGAA